>WNFI01710885.1_pt2 | contig 48688 bp, 40 predicted proteins | sample 5400471 | NCBI WGS metagenome assembly WNFI01 (sample SAMN13153348, study PRJNA577476) | soil metagenome | isolation source: 100 cm saprolite on Douglas fir-dominated hillslope | place: USA:California | collected 2013-09-17
CCAAAAAATAAGCCGCTTGCATTGCCAACAGCCCCGCCTTGTGCGGGGCTTTTTATTGTGCCGGGTTAGAATCGCCGCATGGTCAGGGCAATATCCAAAGCGGACAAACTCAGGATCGGCTTCGCCGGTGCCGGCGCGATCAGCCAGTATCATCTGGCCGGATGGTCGGAAATGCCCGATGCGCAAGTTGTCGCAATTTGCGATATCGACGAAGCAAAGGCCCGCGCCAAGGCGCAGGCCTTCAACATTCCCAACGTCTACACCGATTTCCGGACGATGATCGAGAGCGAAAAGCTCGACGCCGTCGACATCGCCACGCCGGTCGGCACGCACGCCGAACTTACCCGTCTCGCCGCGGATGCGGGATTGCACGTCTCCTGCCAGAAACCGCTGACACCCACGGTGCGCGAGGCGGAAGAGTTGATCGCTTACGTCGGCGAACGCGTGCGTTTCATGGTGCACGAGAATTATCGCTTCCGGCCGCACTACGTGACGATCCGCGAATGGCTGGAGCAGGGTCGGGTCGGCAAAATCACCCAGGCGCGGATGACGGTGCGCAGCCAGGGCATGATCGAAGTCAACGGCGTACCGCCCTTCCTGCTCAACCGCCAGCCCTATCTCAAGGATTTCACGCGGCTGCTGATCTTCGAGGTGCTGATCCACAATCTCGACGTCATGCGCGTGCTGCTCGGCCCATTGGAAGTAGTCGCGGTGCAGGTATCGAAGGTCAACCGGGAGCTCGCGGGCGAAGACGCGGCCGTGGTTCTGCTCAAGGGGCCAGGCGGCCTCACCGCTGTTCTCGACGGGAATATCTCGGCCCCGGGCTACGGCCCCCTGCCGACCGACCGGGTCGAGATCATGGGCACCCGCGGCACGCTCGTGTTCGACCGCGACCGTCTCTACATGGCGGGCGCCGACGATGCGCCGGTGGTCTTCGATCTGGCGAAGAACTACCAGATCTGCTTCAGCGCCGCCGTGCGCGAATTCGTGACTGGCCTGCGCACCGGCCAGCCCTTCCCGACCGATCGGCTCGACAATCTTGAAACCCTCAGACTCATGCAAGCGAGCTACGTCGCCGCCGGCGTACAAGTCTGACTCGAACCTGCGCTCCCGAACGGTTCAGGCCCGTTCGATCAGCAAGGCGATTCCCTGTCCGACACCTATGCACATCGTGGTCAGTGCATGGCGCGCCTTGCGTTCCTGCAGTTCGAGCGTGGCAGTTGCGACCAGACGCGCGCCGCTCATGCCCAAGGGATGGCCCAGTGCAATTGCCCCGCCGTTCGGATTGACGCGCCCATCGTCATCCCGGATGCCGAGTTGCCGCAGCACCGCGAGTCCCTGCGCCGCGAAGGCTTCGTTCAGTTCGATCACGTCGATCTGATCCCATTTCACCCCAGTCCTGGCCAGCAGCTTTTGCGTGGCCGGCACCGGGCCGATGCCCATGATGCGGGGCGCACAGCCGGCGACGGCCGAACCGATCACACGCGCCAGCGGAATAAGTCCGTGGCGTCTGGCCGCGTCTTCGCTCGCAAGGATCAACGCACAGGCGCCGTCGTTCACTCCCGATGCATTGCCTGGCGTCACGGTACCATCGGGCTTCACCACACCCTTGAGTTTGCCCAACGCCTCCATGCTCGTCTCGCGTGGATGCTCGTCGCGATCGACCGCGACCGCATCTCCCTTCTTCGCCGCGATCGTCACCGCTACGATCTCTTTTGCGAGCCGGCCATTCTTTTGCGCGGCGGATGCCTTTGCCTGCGAGCGCAGCGCAAATGCATCCTGGTCGGCGCGGGCAACGCCGAACTCCTGTGCCACATTCTCCGCGGTCTCCGGCATCGAATCGGACCCGTATAATTGTTTCATCACCGGATTGACGAATCGCCAGCCGATCGTCGTATCGAACACCGCGTTATTCCGCGAGAAAGCGCTGTCGGCTTTGGGCATGACGAAGGGCGCGCGCGACATGCTCTCCACGCCGCCGGCGATCATCAATTCCGCCTCCCCGGACCTGATCGCCCGCGCGGCGATGCCTACGGCGTCCATTCCCGAGCCACACAGGCGATTGATGGTGCTGCCCGGAATCTCCTTCGGCAGTCCCGCGAGCAGCAGTGCCATGCGCGCGACATTGCGGTTGTCTTCGCCGGCTTGGTTTGCGCACCCGAACACCACGTCGTCCACGGCGTTCCAGTCCACCGACTTGTTGCGTGCCATGAGTTCACGCAGAGGGACGGCGGCGAGATCGTCGGGACGCACTGCGGACAACGCACCGCCGTAACGGCCGATCGGGGTTCGCAATGCAGCGCAAATGAAAGCTTCCATCATGATTTTCCTCGTCGTTTGTCTAACCGTCGATTCGGCTTACCAATCTACGATGGTGCCGTCGTCCAATACCGCATGACCGGCGTGCATGACTTCCTGCTTGAACGGGTGCTTCGCAATCACTTTCTCGTCGACCTCGATACCCAGGCCAGGCCGGTCGGGAATCAGCCAGTAGCCGTCCTTCGCGCGGATCGGGCTGTCGACGACATCGTGATACCAGGGCACGGCGCCGGACATCTCTTCCTGGATGACGAAATTCGGCGTGGCGATGTCGAAATGCAGCGCCGCCACGCCGGCCAGCGGGCCCAGCGGATTATGCGGTGCGATGCCGACGCCGGCCGTATCCGCCATCGCCGCGATCTTGCGCGCTTCGGTGAAGCCGCCGACGTGGCACAAATCAGGCTGAGCAATATTGATAGCGCGCAGCCGGAACAAGTCGTCGAATTCGCGTCGGTCAACCAGTCGCTCGCCGGCCGCGATCGGAACCGGGGATTTGTCCATGATCTGCTTCATGCCCGGCGCATCGCCCGGCTGGATCGGCTCCTCGACAAACAGCGGACGCGAAGGTGCCAGCGCCTCGATGTATTGCAGGGCGGCACTGGTCGACGCGGGGCGGCCGTGGAAGTCGATCATGATCTCGATGTCGTCGCCGACCGCCTCGCGCAGTTTGCGCATCATGCCGCCGACGTGGTCCTGCTGCTTCGGTGAGGCGGTGAAATGGGTGTAGGGGATGAATACCACTTTGAGCGCGCGATAACCCTTTTCGATCACCTCGAGACCGCGCTCGACCACCGCGCTGTGGTCCATCGTCTCATACACCGAAGTCATGTCGCCGAAACCCAGGTGCGTGTAGATCTTGATGCGATCGTGGGTCTTGCCGCCGAGCAGGCGCCAGACCGGGACATTGAGCTCCTTGCCCCAGATGTCCCACAGCGCCATCTCGATGCCGCTGACCGCCGTGTTGCCGATCACACCCAGGCGCCAGAAGGAGTGCTTCACCAGTACGCGCAGGTTCTGCTCGATGTCGCGCGGATCGCGGCCGATCAGCAGCGGCTCCAGATCCTGCACCGCGCCGACGACCGCGCGCGTCTTCCACTCGAGCGTTGCCTCGCCCCAGCCGTAGAGTCCCGGCTGGTCGGTCTCGACACGCACGAATACCCAGTTGCGCATCTCGGCGTTGCAGACCGCTGTCCTGATCGCGGTGATTTTCATTGTTCTCCTCCGAAAGGCGAGAGATTAAAGCCTACGCGCGCATGAATCCAGCGCGGCGGATCGGGCATAATCCCTGTCGAGGAACACGCCGGCGATGGTGTTGCCGTCCCCGGCCATAAAAACACACATATATATATAGCGGGGGAGAGATGGCCCGATCCCTGGGACCATTCGATTACATCATCATCGGCGCCGGTTCGGCCGGCTGCCTGCTGGCCAACCGCCTGAGCGCGGATCCGAAGGTACAGGTGTTGCTGCTGGAAGCGGGAGGCAAGGATGATTATTTCTGGATCCACGTTCCGGTCGGTTATCTGTATACGATCGCCAATCCGCGTACCGACTGGTGCTACAGGACGGATGCGGATCCGGGCCTGAACGGCCGCTCCATCGGGTATGCCCGCGGCAAGGTGCTGGGCGGTTGCTCGTCCATCAACGCGATGATCTACATGCGCGGGCAGAAAAGCGACTACGACTTCTGGGCCTCGCTGGGCAACAAGGGCTGGTCCTGGGACGAAGTCCTGCCGTATTTCCTGCGCACCGAGGACTATGTGCACGGGGCCAGTGAATTTCACGGCGCCGGTGGCGAACTGCGCGTGGAAGAGCGGCGCGTGAACTGGGAGATCCTCGATGCCTGGCGGGAAGCGGCGGCCGAATGCGGCATCCCCAAAATTGAAGAATTCAACCGCGGCGACAATTTCGGCAACGCCTATTTCCAGATGAACCAGAAGCGCGGCGTGCGCTGGAGCAACACCAAAGCCTTCCTGCGTCCCGTCATGCACCGGCCGAATCTCACCGTCGTCACCAATGCCCACGTGGAACGCATCGTTCTTCAAAACATGGGCATGCTCCGGCGCGCAACCGGAGTCGAATTCCGACTCGGCCCGCGCGGCAAGCAGATTGCAGAGGCCAGGCGTGAAGTCATCCTGTCTGCGGGGACGATCGGCTCTCCCCAGATCCTGCAGTTATCCGGCATCGGCCCCGCGGCGCTGCTCCAGGAGCGTGGCGTCGAGGTGGAGCACAATCTCCCGGGTGTGGGCGAGAACCTGCATGACCACCTGCAGGTGCGCATCATCTACAAGGTGAAGAATGTCGGCACCCTCAACGAGAGGGCGAACAGCCTGTTCGGGAAAGCGGCGATGGGTCTCGAGTACCTGCTGTATCGCACGGGTCCGCTGACCATGCCGCCCTCCCAATTGGGCGCCTTTGCGAAAAGCGATCCGTCGCAGGCGTCCGCCAACATCGAATGGCATGTGCAGCCGCTGTCCCTGGACAAGTTCGGGTCCCCGCTGCACGCGTTCGCGGCGATCACGCCTTCGGTCTGCAACCTGCGCCCTACCAGCCGGGGGCAGGTCCGCATCAGGAGCGCGGACCCCTACCAGCATCCGTCCATCATGCTCAACTATCTGTCCACGCCGGAAGACCGCGGGGTCGCCGTGGACTCCATTCGCATGACGCGCCGGATCATGAAGGCGAAGGCGCTGGAGAAATACCGGCCAGAAGAATACCTGCCCGGACTGGATGTCTACACTGATGAACAACTTTCCCTGGCAGCGGGGGATCTCGGCACGACCATATTTCATCCCGTCGGAACCTGCCGCATGGGGCGCGATCGGATGGCCGTGGTGGACGAACGTCTGAAAGTGCGCGACATGGCCGGCCTGCGTGTAATAGACGCGTCGATAATGCCGCGCATCACTTCCGGAAATACCAATGCCCCGACGACGATGATTGCGGAAAAAGGCGCGGAAATGCTGCGCGAGGACTGGAAGTCCCGGTAAAAATCAACCATGGAGAATCGAATGCCCGCCTACCTGATATCGCAAATCGAAATCCACGATCGGCAGGGCTACGAGGAATATCGCAAGCTCGTCGGCCCGTCGCTGGCCAAGTACGGCGGCAAGTTCATCGCGCGCGGCGGCACGATCGATGTGCTGGAGGGAAACTGGTCGCCTCAGCGGATCGTGATCTGCGAATTCGAGAGCCTGAAACGTGCACGCGAATGGTATGACTCGCCGGAATACAAACCCGCCATGGACATCCGTCAGAAAACGGCGGATGCGCAGATCATCGTCGTCGACGGACTCTGACCTTCAATCGGAACGAAAGCCGATTTTCTTGTGCGTGCCGTCGCAGTAGGGTTTGTTATTCGACTGGCCGCAACGGCATAGCCAGGCCTCCTGCACGCGGTTTACCGTGCGCCCGGTGCCGCTGACCAGTTCGAGGTTGCCGGAAAAGTACAACGGCCCATCCTTCTTCGGCGTAAGCGCCAGCCGTCCATTGCGCGCCGATAGTGGTTCGGAAGGTTGCGTCGGCGGTTCGCCGGTGGATAGGAAGTCGGCCGTGACGTGGCTGCCGTCGCAATAGGGCTTTTTCCTCGAAACACCGCAGCGGCACAAGGTGGCGCGCAGGTGCGTTGTCGCGTCGCCGATATGCAGGTCCGCATGGATCGCGAGCGGACCGTTCTCCCGGATGCGGATCAGATTCACCGGTGGCGCCGCTTCCTGGAGTTCGCCGTCGGTGCGTTCGTAGGTGATGGCGCCCGACGGACAGGCCAGCGCGGTTGCCACCACCTCTGCCGCCGACGCGGCGTCGGGCCTGATCCACGCACCCGGTACATTGGCCTGAAAGACCTCCGGCCTGCCGAGAACGCAATTGCGGGAATGAATGCACTTCTCGCCGTCGAAACGCACGACGATTCTTTCTCCCCGATATTCCTGAATCTGCTCGCTCATTTAAGCCTCAACTGGGATCGCGTCTGCGAGTCTTCATCTTACTCGCTGCCCAATCCGGTGGCAGCGGGCAAGGTGGAAGAAACCTCAAGACGCAGAACCTTGACGCAAAGGCGCGAAGGCGCAAAGGATTGGCGAACGGGATTGGGAATTGGACGAAGACTTAAAAACCCGTTACTCGGGGCGGGAAATTCCCCATTGTTCCCTTGAAAGTCTTCTGCCTTTCTTTGCGCCTTTGCGTACCCCTCAAGGGGGTATTGAAAAGAATCTTTGCGTCAATTCTTTTGATTCCCGGCAATTTCAACAACCGGTCAGGCGCCGCGCGGAATCCTCAACGTGGCCTCAAGCCCGCCGCGGGCAAGGTTGCGCAAACGCACCGAACCGCCGTGCGCCTGCGCGATGTTGCGGGCGATCGACAGGCCGAGGCCGCTGCCGCCGGTGTTGCGATTGCGCGACCCTTCGACCCGATAGAACGGCTCGAACACTCTCTCGATATCGTCTTCCGGAATCCCTGGCCCGTCATCGCTGATCGCGATATTGAGCGCGCCACCCTCCTCCCGCAGCGTAATGTCGGCGCGGCGGCCGTAGGCAAGCGCATTGTCGATCAGGTTCTGCAGGCAGCGCTTGAGCGCCTGCGCCCGGCCCATTACCGGGTTGCGCGCGTTGCCGGACAAGGTGACGGTATGGCCGGCTTCCTCCGCGTCTTCCTTCAGGCTGGAGATCAAAGCGGTAACGTCGATCGGCTGGACCGCCTCACCACCTTCGGCCAGTCCGCGCATGTAGTCCAGTGTCGAGCCCACCATCTGCTGCAGTTCATCGAGATCTTTGACGAACTTCGTCTTGATCTGCGCGTCGTCGAGCATCTCCGCACGCAGACGCATGCGCGTGATCGGCGTCTTCAGATCGTGCGACATCGCGGCCAGTACCTTTACGCGGGTGTCCACGTAGCGCTTGAGCCGGTCCTGCATCACGTTCAGCGCGCGCGAAGCGCGCACCAGTTCATTCGCACCGCGCTCCGGCAACGGCGGACGATCGATGTTGCGGCCGAGATCTTCCGCCGCGCTGGCCAATACCGACAAAGGCCGCGTAACCAGGCGCACCGCGAAGAAACACAGAATCACCATCACGCCATCGACAATCGCGAGGTTGCGAAACATGCGGATGACCCACTGCGTTGCCCGCGCCGGGTCGGTGCTCTCCACGGTGATCGATACGCCGTCGTTCAACAAAACCGTCGCGTACATCCTGACGCCGGGCCGTTCGACGAATTCGCGTGCATACCAGGAATCCGGCTTGAGATAGACCGGGCGAGCAACGATAACCCGGAAACCGACCCCCGTCGGCAGCGTCAGCGCCAGGGCGTCGCGCGCGATAGTCATCAATTCCGATTCCTCGCCGGCAGACGCGTCGGAGCCTGCCGGCTTGCCGTAAGTCACCTTAAGGGTATCGTTGGATATTGCCTGCATGATGCGGGTACGTTCTGCGGGGCTGGCGGCCGTCATCGTGCGCACGACATCCCCGATCCTGGTCGCTGCCTGGTTGGCGCTGACGCGAAATACCTGCGCGTTTCGATCGGAGATCGCGACGGAGGTCGTAATCAACTGGATCGTCAGGACGCCCCCCGCCAGAATCAGCACGATGCGTCCGAACAGCGATCGCGGCAAAAAATTCATTTCGTTTCCTCCGCCGGATTTTCTAGCACCCTGGTCGCGAGCACGTAGCCCTTGCCGCGGACGGTCTTGATGATCTCGGGTTCACGCGCCTGCTCGCGCAGGCGTTCGCGCAGCCGGCTGACCTGCATGTCGATGGTGCGATCGAGCGGGTCGGCATCGCGCCCGAAGGTGAAATTGGAAAGCTGGTCGCGCGACAAAACGGCATTCGGATTCTGCAGGAAGATCAGCAGCAAACGGTATTCCGCTCCGGAAAGTGCTACCACCACGCCATCCGGCGCATACAGGTTGCGTGCACGGGTATCGAGCCTCCAGCCCAGAAAATGGAAGGCCTCCGGCACGTTGACCTCGGTATCCGTGGGCAGGGATTTCGCCCGCCTGAGAATACTGCGGATGCGCGCCAGCAATTCCCGCGGATCGAAGGGTTTGGCCAGGTAATCGTCGGCGCCCATTTCCAGGCCAAGGATGCGATCCACTGCCTCTCCGCGCGCGGTCAGCATCAGCACCGGTACCTGCGAGCGGGACCGCAGTTGCCGGCACAGGGACAGGCCGTCGTCGCCCGGCAGCATCAGGTCCAGCACCACCAGGCTCACCGGCTTCACCGTGAGCGCCTCCCACATGGCTTTGCCGTCTGCCACGGCATGCGCGTCGAATCCATTCTTGCGCAAGTACTCCTCCAGCAGGGACTGGATGTCCTCGTCATCGTCGACTATCAGAACGCGATCTCGCATGGCTGCTCTTATACCTCCGACCGAAACCAATTGGGAGAAGTTTTGTCACTTACTGTAACCCCCGTCGGGCGCAGGACATTTCGTTACATAACGCGCAGGGGTATGACATACAGTTGCAAGCCTCGAGAAAAGCATTCGAAATCATCCCGGAATGAAGCGATGAGCCCTGCCCCGCTGGCCGACGAAGAACTGATTCCCTCCGGCATGCAACGCGGCGCCAGATCCGCCTGGTGGCGGCGTTGGTGGGTGTGGCTGTTGGTGTTTTGCATCATCGGCGGCACAGCTTGGTTCGTTTTCGCCAAACCGGAAGGCGGCAAACCTGCCGGCGGGCCGCAAGGCGGGGGCAAAGCCGGCATGAATGGGGCGAATCGTCCGCAGCCCGTCATGACGGCGGCGGCCCGCACCGGCGACATAAACCTTTACCTGAATGGCCTGGGCACCGTCATTCCACTCAACACGGTGACGGTGAGGACCCATGTCGACGGCGAACTCAGTGCAGTCATGTTTCGCGAAGGTCAGGCGGTCAAGCAAGGCGACCTGATTGCGCAGATCGATCCGCGTCCTTACCAGGTCCAGCTTGAGCAGGCGCAAGGCACGATGGCCCGCGACCAGGCGCTGCTCAAAAACGCCCAGGCCGATCTCGAGCGCTACCGCACGCTGTTCGAGCAGGATTCCATCGCCAAGCAGCAACTGGATACCCAGGCCTCCCTGGTGCGCCAGTACGAAGGCGCCCTGAAGGCTGACCAGGCGCAGATCGACAGCGCCAAGCTGCAGCTCACGTATTCGCGCATTACCGCACCGGTAACCGGACGGCTTGGCTTGCGCCAGGTGGACGTCGGCAATATCGTCCATACCGGGGACACCAATGGCATCGTGGTGATCACGCAACTGCAGCCGATCACGGTGGTCTTCACGCTGCCCGAAGACAATATTTCCGCCGTGATGAAGAAGTTGCACGCCGGCGAGAAGCTGGCGGTCGACGCCTACGACCGCGCCGGCAAGGTCAAGCTCGCGACGGGAATGCTGCTGACCGTGGACAACCAGATCGACACGACCACCGGTACGGTCAAGCTGAAGGCCCAATTCACCAATGAGGATTACAGCCTGTTTCCGAACCAGTTCGTGAACGCGCGCATGTTGCTCGATGTAAAGCACGAAGTCATTCTCATTCCTTCGGCAGCCATCCTGCGCGGCACGCAAGGCACGTTCGTCTATGTAGTCAAGGAAGACAAGAGCGTCACGGTACGACCCGTAAAGGTCGGATCGACCGAAGGCGAAACTGCCGCAATCGATTCCGGTGTCGCGGCAGGAGAAGTGGTGGTCACCGACGGCACCGACAAACTGCGCGAAGGTGCCAGGGTGGAAGTGGGCGATCGCAAGGCCGTCGCCGACGCACCCGCCGACGGTGCACAGCAGGAGCGCGGCCACCGCAACCGCGATGGCGACGCACCACACGCGTCCAGCAGCTGAGCGGCACGACGCATGAATCCGTCGCGCCCATTCATCCTGCGCCCGGTGGCGACCTCGCTGATGATGGTCGCCATTCTGCTTTCTGGCGTCGTTGCCTATCGCCTGTTGCCGCTTTCCGCGCTGCCCGAGGTCGACTATCCGACCATCCAGATCGTGACCCTGTATCCCGGCGCCAGCCCCGACGTGACGACCTCATCGATCACGGCGCCGCTCGAGCGCCAGTTCGGCCAGATGCCGGGATTGAACCAGATGTCGTCCACCAGTTCCGGCGGCGCCTCGGTCATCACGTTGCAATTCAGTCTGGCGCTTACGCTGGACGTCGCCGAACAGGAAGTGCAAGCCGCGATCAATGCGGCCACTTCGCTGTTGCCGCCGGATCTGCCGTCGCCGCCGATCTATAACAAGGTCAATCCCGCCGACACGCCGATTCTGACCCTGGCGATTACATCGACGTCGCTGCCCTTGCCCAAGGTGGAGGACCTGATCGATACGCGCATCGCGCAGAAGATCTCGCAACTACCCGGGGTGGGGCTGGTGACCTTGTCCGGCGGCCAGAGGCCCGCCGTGCGCATCCAGGCCAACCCGAAAGCGCTCGCCGCATACGGGATGAGCCTGGATGACCTGCGCACCGCCATCGGCAACGCCAACGTCAACCAGGCCAAGGGCAGTTTCGACGGGCCTTTTCGCGCATCCACCATCGATGCCAACGATCAGCTCAAGTCCGCAGCGGAATACCAGCGCCTGATCATCGCCTACAAGAACGGCGCGCCGATCCGCCTGACCGACGTCGCCGATGTCATCGACGATGCCGAAAATATCCGCCTTGCCGCCTGGTCCAACGAGAAGGCGGCCATCATCCTCAACATCCAGCGCCAGCCGGGCGCCAACGTCATCGAGGTAGTGGACCGGATCAAGAAGCTGCTGCCGCAATTGCAGGCCACGCTGCCCGCATCCGTGGGGGTTACGCTTCTGACCGACCGCACCACTACCATCCGCGCGTCCGTCAAGGATGTGGAGTTCGAACTGATGCTGGCCGTGGCGCTGGTTGTCATGGTCATCTTCCTGTTCCTGCGCAACGTCGCCGCCACCATCATCCCGAGCGTGGCGGTGCCGCTGTCCCTGGTGGGCACATTCGGCGTCATCTACCTGGCCGGCTTCAGCATCAACAACCTCACACTCATGGCGTTGACGATCGCCACCGGTTTCGTGGTCGACGACGCCATCGTTATGATCGAGAACATTTCGCGCTACATCGAGGAAGGCATGAAGCCGATGCAAGCGGCACTCAAGGGCGCCGAGCAGATCGGCTTCACCATCATTTCGCTGACGATCTCGCTGATCGCGGTACTGATCCCGCTGCTGTTCATGGGCGATGTCGTCGGCCGCCTGTTCCGCGAATTCGCCATCACATTGGCGGTGGCGATCCTTATTTCCGCTTTCGTGTCTCTGACACTGACGCCGATGATGTGCGCGCGGCTGCTGAGCCATACTCCGGCGGAGCGGCAAAGCCGCTTCTACCGCGCGGGTGGCCGGTTCTTCGACACTGTGATCGAGCGCTATGGCCGCATGCTCGACTGGGTGCTCGACCGCCAAGCCGCCACGCTGCTCGTCGCGGTCGGCACGCTGGCCCTGACCGCCGTGCTTTATATTTTCGTGCCCAAGGGTTTCTTCCCGGTGCAGGATACCGGCGTGATCCAGGGCATTTCCGAGGCACCGCAGACCATTTCGTTCACGGCCATGGCGCTGCGCCAGCAGGCTCTGGCGAAAGTCGTTCTGCAGGATCCGGCTGTGGAAAGCCTCTCGTCCTTCATCGGCGTCGACGGCACCAACGCCACCCTGAACAGCGGGCGCATGCTGATCAACCTCAAGCCGCTCAACGTACGCGGCATCGATGCAACGGGTATCATCCGCCGGCTGCAGCCGCAACTGGCGCAGGTCGACGGCATCGCGCTCTACATGCAACCGGTGCAGGACCTGACCATCGAAGACCGCGTGAGCCGCACCCAATACCAGTTCACCCTGGAAGACGCGGACGGCAACAACATCAGCCTCTGGGTACCGAAACTCGTCGAACGGCTGCGCGCGCTGCCGCAACTGGCGGACGTCGCCAGCGACTTGCAGGATCAGGGGCTGCAAGCCTACGTCGACATCGATCGCAGCACCGCGGCGCGCCTCGGTGTCACGCCGGCGGCGCTAGACAATGCGCTCTACAACGCGTTTGGCCAGCGTCTGATCTCGACCATTTTCACCCAGTCGAACCAGTACCGGGTGGTACTCGAAGTCCAGCCCGACTTCCAGAACGGCCTGGCATCGCTCAACGATATTTTTGTCACTTCCGCCGACGGGCAGCAGGTTCGCCTGTCCGCGCTCGCGCACGTGGAAGAAAAGGCAGCCCCGCTTTCCGTCAGCCACCTGGGCCAATTTCCGGCCGTCACGATTTCCTTCAACCTCGCACCCGGCGCCTCGCTGGGCGATGCGGTGAAAGTCATCCGCGCAACCGAAGCGGACATCGGCCTGCCCGCCAGCATGCAGACCAGCTTCCAGGGCGCGGCCCTCGCTTTCGAGTCTTCGCTAAGCAACACGCTGCTGCTGATCCTCGCGGCGATCGTCACCATGTACATCGTGCTGGGGGTGCTCTACGAGAGTTACATCCACCCCATCACGATTCTCTCCACGCTGCCCTCGGCGGGCGTGGGCGCGCTGCTCGCCCTGATGCTGTCGCATACCGACCTCGGCATCATCGCCATCATCGGCATCATCCTGCTGATCGGCATCGTCAAGAAGAACGCGATCATGATGATCGACTTCGCGCTCGACGCCGAGCGCAATGAAGGCAAGACTCCGCGCGAGGCGATCCGGCAGGCGTGCCTGCTGCGTTTCCGGCCAATCCTGATGACAACGCTGTCCGCCCTGCTCGGCGCCCTGCCGCTGATGATTGGCACCGGCGTCGGTTCCGAATTGCGCCATCCGCTCGGCATCACCATGGTCGGTGGCCTGATTTTCAGCCAAGCGTTGACCCTGTTCACGACGCCGGTGATTTACCTTTTCTTCGATCGGCTGGCCGCCGGCGGCGGGCAGCGCGTGCGGGGTCGCGAAGCAAGCCCCGGGCAGTCGGAGCGGGTGCGGCCGTGAAATTCCTCGATTTCTTCGTCCATCGGCCGGTGGCGACGACCCTGCTCACACTTGGCATAGCGATGTCCGGCGTGATGGCGTTCCGGCTGTTGCCCGTATCACCGCTGCCGCAGGTGGACTTCCCGACGATATCGGTGCAAGCCGCGCTGCCTGGCGCCAGTCCGGAAACCATGGCCTCGACGGTCGCCATGCCGCTCGAGCGCTCGCTGGGACGCATCGCCGGTGTCAATGAAATGACCTCGCAGAGCACGCTCGGCGCGACCCGCATCACGTTGCAGTTCGACCTGAACCGCAACATCGACGGCGCGGCGCGCGACGTGCAGGCCGCAATCAACGCGGCGCGCACATTGCTGCCGACCGGGCTGCCGAGCAACCCGACTTATCGCAAGGTGAATCCGGCCGATGCGCCGATCATGATCCTGTCGCTGACCTCGGACACCATGACGCGCGGCCAGCTCTACGACGCGGCCGCCAGCATCCTGGCGCAGAAACTTTCGCAGGTCGACGGCATCGGCCAGGTCACCGTCGGCGGCAGCTCGCTGCCGGCGGTACGGGTCGAAATGATCCCGTCGGCGCTGCACAAGTACGGGATCGGCACGGAGGATGTGCGCAACGTCATCGCCGCCGCCAACGCCAACCGGCCCAAGGGCATGGTGGAAAGCGACGCGCGCCACTGGCAGATCTACGCCAACGACCAGGCCAGGGTAGCGGCCGAATATTTCCCGCTTATCATCGCCTATCGCAACGGCGCCGCCGTGCATCTGACCGACGTGGCGGAAATCACCGATTCCGTGCAGGACCTGCGCAATGCCGGATCGGCCGACGGCAAGCCCGCAGTCCTGATCATTCTCAACCGGCAGCCGGGCGCCAACATCATCGAAACGGTGGATCGCGTGCGCGCGACGCTGCCGAATTTGCGCGCTTCTATCCCGAGCGCCATCGACCTCGCCGTCGTAATCGACCGCACGCCAACCATTCGCGCGTCGCTGCATGAAGTCGAACGCACGTTGATCATTTCGATCGCCCTGGTCGTGATGGTCGTCTTCCTGTTTTTGCGCAAAGTCAGCGCGACCCTGATCCCGACCGTGGCGGTGCCGGTGTCGCTGCTCGGGACTTTCGGCGTCATGTACCTGGCGGGCTACAGCCTCAACAATCTTTCGCTCATGGCGCTGACGGTGGCAACCGGATTCGTCGTGGACGACGCCATCGTCGTGCTGGAAAACATCTGGCGCCGCGTCGAAGAAGGCACGCCGCCGATGGAGGCGGCTTTGCAGGGCACGCGCGAAGTCGGTTTCACCGTACTGTCGATGAGCCTGTCACTGATCGCCGTGTTCATTCCGATTCTTCTGATGGGCGGCATCATCGGCCGGTTGTTCCGCGAATTCGCGGTTACCCTGTCGGTCGCCATCGTGATCTCGCTGGCGCTGTCGTTGACGACCACGCCGATGATGGCCGCGCGGCTGCTACGCCGGCAAGCGCACAAGGAAAATCCGGGCCGCCTGTCGCGCCTGAGCCGGGGCGCGTTCGAAAGACTGCAGCGCGGCTATGCGCGCTCGCTGACCTGGGCATTGCGGCACAGCCTGATCATGATTCTGCTGCTGGCAGCCACGGTTTGCCTGAACGTCTATCTGTACGTGATCGTTCCGAAGGGATTTTTCCCGCAGCAGGACACCGGCCGGATAAGCGGCTCAATCCAGGCCGACCAGGGCATCTCCTTTCAGGCCATGCAGCAGAAACTGAACGACTTCATGACCATCGTGCGCCGGGATCCGGCCGTCGAGAACGTCATCGGCTTCACGGGTGGCGGTCAGCGCAACACCGGCCAGATGTTCATATCGCTCAAGCCGCTGGATCAGCGCAAGATGTCCGCCGACATGGTGATCGCGCGACTGCGCGGCAAACTGGCGCGCGAACCCGGTGCGAGCCTCTATCTGCAGCCTGTGCAGGACATCCGCATGGGCGGGCGCCAGAGCAATGCGCAGTACCAGTACACGCTGCAGGCCGACGACTTGCGGGAACTTCGCGACTGGGAGCCGCGCATCCGCCAGGCGCTGATGCAATTGCCGCAACTCGCCGACGTCAACACCGACAGCCAGGACAAGGGCGACAAAACCTCGCTGAACATCGACCGTGACGCCGCTTCCCGCCTGCGCGTGGACACGCGCACCATCGATGCGACGCTGAACGACCTGTTCGGACAGCGCCAGGTTTCGACGATCTACACGGCGCTCAATCAATATCGCGTGGTCATGGAAGCGGCGCCGCAATACTGGCAGAGCGCGCAGGCACTGGACGACGTGTTCGTGAGCAACGCCGACGGCAAGCAAGTGCCGCTGTCGGCCTTCTCCAGTTACGGGCCGAACAACACGCCGCTGGCCGTCAACCACCAGGGGCAATTCGTCGCTTCGACGATTTCCTTCAATCTTCCGGTGGGCGTCGCATTGTCCGATGCGACGCGGGCGATTACCGACGCACTCAACCGCATCGGCGTGCCGACGTCGGTCCGGGGCAGCTTCCAGGGCAGCGCGAAGCTGTTCCAGGATTCGCTGAACTCCCAGCCGATGCTGATCCTGACCGCGTTGCTGACTGTCTACATCGTGCTCGGCATGCTCTACGAGAGCTTCGTGCACCCGCTCACCATCCTGTCGACGCTGCCCTCCGCAGGGGTGGGCGCGCTGCTGGCGCTGCTCGCCTGCGGCAGCGAGTTCAGCATCATCGCGTTGATCGGCGTGATCCTGCTGATCGGGATCGTCAAGAAGAACGCGATCATGATGATCGACTTCGCGCTCGACGCGGAACGCAGGCTGGGCATGCCCCCCGAGCAGGCGATCTTCCAGGCCTGCCTGCTGCGATTCAGGCCGATCATGATGACGACCATGGCCGCACTGCTCGGCGCCGTGCCGCTCGCCATCGGTTTCGGCGACGGCGCCGAATTGCGTCGTCCGCTCGGCATCTCGATCGTCGGCGGCCTCATCGTCAGCCAGATGCTGACGCTTTACACCACGCCGGTGGTTTATCTCTATCTCGACCGCTTCCGCCTCTGGAGCAAACGCAGCTGGTCGAGGCACACCGGCAATAGAACGGGTTTGACCGGTCCTGCTGCCGTGGAGGCGGAATAATCGTGAAGCACAAGACAATCCTGTCGCTGATGGCGCTGGCCCTGCTCGGCGCATGTACGGTCGGGCCGAACTACGTGCGACCGACTGCGGATACACCGGCCGCGTTCAAGGAAATGGAAGGCTGGAAAACAGCGCAGCCGCGCGATCAGGAATTGCGCGGCAAGTGGTGGGAAACATACAACGATCCGCTGCTCAACGAGCTCGAAGAGCGGGTCAGTGTTTCCAACCAAAACCTGGCGCAAGCCGCCGCGCAATTCCGCCAGGCGCGCGCGCTGGTGCAATCGGCACGCGCGGGGTATCTGCCGACCGCATCGGCCAACGCTTCTGCGACGCGGTCCCAATCGCCCTCCGGCTTCATCGGCCAGAACCAGAATTTGAATTCGCACGGGCCGAGCACCAGTTATTCGCTTTCGCTCGATGCCGTCTGGGAAGCTGACCTGTGGGGCCGCGTACGGCGTACCGTCGAGTCGAATGCGGCGGGCGCGCAGGCGAGCGCGGCCGATCTCGAAGCGCTGCGGCTGTCGGTGCAGGCGGAACTGGCGCAGAATTATTTTCAGGTGCGCGCACTGGACGCGCAGAAACAGCTTTTCGACGACACCATCGTCGCGTATCAGCGCTCGCTGACGCTGACGCAGAATCAGTACTCGGCGGGGGTGGCCGCCAAAGTCGACGTGATCCAGGCGCAGACCCAGCTCAAGACGACGCAGGCACAGGCGCTCGACATCGGCGTGCAGCGCGCACAACTTGAACATGCCATCGCCCTGCTGATCGGCAAACCGGCCTCCACCTATTCGCTGGCTGTGGTACCGCTGACTGCGGCGCCGCCGCCGCTTCCGGTGGGAATCCCGTCCGGCCTGCTCGAGCGCCGTCCCGACATCGCCGCCGCCGAACGGCGCATGGCGTCGGCAAACGCGCAGATCGGCGTTGCCGAAGCGGCTTACTACCCGTCGCTCACCTTGTCCGCATCGGGTGGTTTCCAGAGCTCGAGTTACTCGAACTGGCTGACGGCGCCCAGCCGCTTCTGGTCGCTCGGACCGGCGCTGGCACAGACGCTGTTCGACGGCGGCCTGCGCCGCGCGCAGACCGATCAGGCGATTGCCGCCTACGACGCGAACGTCGCGGTTTACCGGCAGACCGTGCTTACCGGCTTCCAGGAAGTCGAGGACAACCTCGCGGCGCTTCGCATCCTGGCAGAAGAAGCGGCGGTTCAGGACGAAGCGGTGCAGAACGCGCGCCAGTCGGTGGCCCTGACCACTAACCAGTACAAGGCAGGCATCGTCAGCTATCTGAACGTGGTGACGGTGCAGGCGACGGCGTTGGCCAACGAAAGAACCGCGGTGGACGTCCTGAACCGGCGGCTGGCCGCCAGCGTGCTGTTGATCAAGGCGCTGGGCGGGGGATGGAATGCGTCCAGCCTGCCGACGCCGGACGAACTGGCGCGCGGCGAACCTTATCCGCGCAAGGACGCCGTGCCAATGCGATGAGCAGCAGGAGAACGATGCGACCCGTGCAGCGGACAACCGATGGGTGCAAGATGACTAACTGAAATGCGGCGGCGCGAATGCCGGGAGACACCGGCAGCGCCGAAGCTGTGAGGAGGATATCCAACGTGACGACCCGCCCCGTTTTTCGACCGGCCCGTTATGCGACCTTGATTCTGACGGTCGCGGTTCCCGCGCTGCTTGCGGCCTGTATGCTGGGCGCCTGTTCCGACAAGAGCGGCGGCGCCCAGGCGGAAGCCAAGAAAGCCGTACCGACCGTGCCCGTGCTGATTGGGCAGGTCGTCGAGAAGTCGATGCCGCTGCGCCTGCACGCGATCGGCAATGTGGAGACCGTTGCCTCGGTCGCCGTCAAATCCCGCGTCGACGGCCAGATCATCGCCACGCATGTGCGCGATGGTCAGGATGTAGTCAAGGGCGACCTGTTGTTCCAGCTCGATCAGAAACCCTATCAGTCCCAGCTCGAACAGGCGCAGGCCAACCTCGCGCACGATCAGGCGCAACTCGAATACCTGCGCGGACAGGAAAAGCGCTACCAGGATTTGCTGAAACAGAACTTCGTCTCCCAGGAAGGCTACGCGCAGGTCGCCGCCAACTTCCACGGCGCGCAGGCCAGCGTCACGGCGGATGAGGCCTCTGTCCAGCACGCGCGAATCGACCTCGGCTATACGACGATCCGCTCGCCGATCAATGGCCGCGCCGGCAAGGTGATGCTTTCCGAGGGCAACATGGTCAAGGCCAACGACACGTTGGCGATGGTCGTGATCAACCAGCTCGTACCGATCTACGTCAGCGTCTCCGTGCCCGAGCAATACCTGAACGAGATCCGGGCGCGCCAGAAGACGGCACCGCTGCGCGTGGACGTCGAACTCGAGAAGGGCAAGGCGATCGGCGGCAAGCTCGCGTTCGTCGACAACGCGGTCGACGTAGCCACCGGCACCATCAAGCTGCGCGGCCTTTTCTCCAACGGTGACAGGCAGCTCTGGCCGGGCCAGTTCGTCGAATCCTGGGTCACGTTGCGCGACGAAGAAAAAGCGCTGGTCGTGCCAACGCAGGCGTTGCAGACCGGTCCGAACGGGCAGTACGTCTATGTCGTCAAGGAGGATTCGAGCGTCGAATTCCGCCCGGTGCAGGTCGCGCGCACGGAAGGCGCGGAGACCGTCGTCGCCATCGGCTTGAAGCCGGGTGAAACCGTGGTGGTGGACGGCGCCTCGCGCATAGTGCCGGGCGCCAAGGTCAGCGCCAAAGCGCCGGAGAAGACGTCATGAGCATAGCCGAGATCTTCGTGCGCCGGCCGGTCATGACCGGCCTGTGCATGATCGGCATCCTGGCCTTCGGCGTCGTCAGCTACCGGCTGCTGCCGGTGTCCGACCTGCCCAACGTCGACTTCCCGACCATCGCGGTGACTTCGTCGCTGCCGGGAGCCAGCCCCGAGACCATGGCTTCCGCCGTGGCAACGCCCCTGGAGAAGGAATTCTCCACGATCGCCGGCCTCGATTCGATGGACTCCACCAACGCGCAAGGCGTGAGCCGCATCACGCTGCAGTTCTCGCTCGACCGCAACATCGACGCCGCCGCCGCGGATGTGCAGGCCGCGATCACGCGCGCGCTCAAGCAGTTGCCGCCACAGATGCCCACGCCGCCGGCATTCCAGAAGGTCAACCCGGCGGACGCGCCGATCTTCTACCTTGCGCTGACTTCGAAGACGCTGCCGATGTCGACGGTGGACGAATACGCGGAGACGCTGCTGGCACAGCGCATTTCCACAATCAGCGGCGTAGCCCAGGTACAGGTCATCGGCTCGCAGAAATACGCGGTGCACGTGCAGCTCGATCCGAAGGCGCTCGCTTCGCGCGGCATCGGCATCGACGAGATCGCAGGTGCACTAAACCGCCATAACACCAACCTGCCCACCGGCACGCTCTACGGCGCGCAGCGCGCCTATACGGTGGAATCGAACGGCCAGCTGCTGAATGCCGCGGCGTTCCGTCCGATCGTGATCGCGTACCGCAACGGCGCTCCGGTTAGGCTGAGCGAAATCGGCCGCGTGATCGACAGCGTGGAGAACGACAAGCTCGCCGCATGGCTCAACGACGAGCGCGGCATCGTGCTCGCCATCCTGCGCCAGCCAGGCACCAACACCATCGAGATCGTCAATTCGATCAAGAGGCTGCTGCCGACGTTCCGCGCACAGTCGCCGGCCGGGTTGAAAATGGAGATCCTCTACGATCGTTCCGACTCGGTACGCGAATCAGTGGAGGACGTGCAGTTCACGCTGATGCTTGCGCTGGCGCTGGTCGTACTGGTCATTTTCCTTTTCCTGCGCAATATTTCCGCGACCCTGATACCGAGCCTGGCGCTGCCGATGTCGATCGTGGGGACCTTCTCCGTGATGTACCTGTTCGGCTACAGCCTCGACAATCTGTCGCTGATGGCGCTCACCTTGTGCGTGGGCTTCGTGGTCGACGACGCCATCGTCATGCTGGAGAACATCAGCCGCCATATGGAAATGGGCAAGCCTCCCATGCAGGCGACACTGGAAGGCGCACGCGAAGTGGGCTTCACCATCATCTCGATGACGCTGTCGCTCGCCGCGGTATTCATTCCGGTTCTGTTCATGGGCGGCATTCTCGGCAAGCTTCTGCACGAATTCGCCGTTACCATCATGGCGGCCGTGCTGGTGTCGGGCTTCGTGTCCCTCTCGCTGACGCCGATGCTGTGCAGTCGCTGGCTGCGCCCGATCGCGCACGACCGCCACGGCAAGGTCTACCAGTGGAGCGAGCGGGCGTTCGACGCCGTACGCGACCTCTACGATGCGACGCTGCGATGGTCGATCCGGCATAGCTGGTTCACGATGCTGGTATTCGTTGCGATTTTCGTCGCGACCGCGTGGCTATTCTCCGCGATGCCGAAGGGCTTCCTGCCCACCACGGACACCGGGCAGTTGCTGATCTTCACCGAGGCCGCCCAGGACATTTCCTTCGACGCAATGGCGTCGAAGCAGCGACAGGCCGCGAAAATCGTGCAGGACGATCCGAATGTCGAAGCAGCCATGGCCTTTATCGGGCCGTCGTCCTCGGGTTCGAGCCAGACGTTGAACCTTGGCCGCATTTTCATCCGCCTCAAGCCGCGCAAGGAAAGACTGCCCGCGGATGCCATCATCCAGGAGCTGCGCCCGAAACTGACGTCGATCCCGGGCATGAAGGTGTACCTGCAGAATATCCCGCCGATACGAATCGGTGGCAAAGTGACCAAGAGCGAATATCAGTACACGCTGCAGGATGCCGATACCCAGGAGTTGTATCACTGGGCGCCGATCCTGGAAACGAAGATGCGCGGCCTGCCTGCGTTCATCGATGTGAACAGCGATCTGCAGATTACCAATCCGACGGTAAAGGTACAGATCGACCGCGACAAGGCTTCCTCGCTGGGCGTGACTGCCGAACAGGTGGAGGACGCACTCTACAGCGCATTCGGCACGCGCCAGGTGTCTACCATTTACACGCCGAGCAACGAATACTTCGTCATCCTCGAGCTCGAGCCGGAGTACCAGTCCAGCCCCGAAGCCCTGTCCCTGCTCTACGTGCGCTCGAGCGCCGGCACGCTGGTACCGCTGTCTTCGGTTGCGCGTATCGAACGCGGCGTCAGCCCGTTGACGGTTACTCACCAGGGCCAGTTGCCGGCGGTTACGTTGTCGTTCAACCTGAAACCGGGCGTGTCGCTGAGTCAGGCGATCGAACAGCTCGACAAGCTCGTCACCGAGCTGCGCATTCCGCCGACGGTGATCGGCAGTTTCCAGGGCGCGGCGCAGGCGTTCCAGTCGTCGCTGGCCGGCATGGGCATGCTGCTGATCATGTCGATCTTTGTGATCTACCTGATCCTCGGCATTCTCTACGAAAGCTACATCCACCCGGTCACGATACTGTCCGGGCTGCCGACTGCCGGCTTCGGCGCGCTGCTGACCTTGATGCTGTTCAAGCTCGACCTCAACATGTACGGCTTTGTCGGACTGATCATGCTGATCGGCATTGTCAAGAAGAACGCCATCATGATGATCGACTTCGCCATCGAAGCTCAGCGAAAGGACGGCAAGCGGCCCGAGGTGGCGATCTATGAGGCCTGCCTGATCCGCTTCCGGCCGATCATGATGACGACGGCGGCGGCGCTGATGGGCACGCTGCCGATCGCCATGGGCATCGGCGCCGGGTCAGAAGCCCGCAAGCCACTGGGGCTCGCCGTCGTTGGCGGATTGCTGGTGTCGCAACTGCTGACCTTGTACATTACGCCGGTGATCTACCTTTACCTTGAGAGAGCCAGAACCTGGAATGAGCGTCGTCGCGGCCGCAGGCCGGCCGTGACCGCCGGTATCTGACGGCGTGTCCGACTGCGTGCTGCACGCGAGGTCAACGGTTCCCGCGGGCTGGCGTTAGAGCCGCGGCACCGCGCGCCCCCCTGCCATTCGCCCTGTGCTCCTTCCCGAAAGAACACATGAGCGAACCGCAAAGGAAGACGGACGACCAGACGTTTTTGCGAAAACTCGGCCCCGGCCTGATCACCGGGGCCGCTGACGACGATCCGAGCGGCATCGCCACCTATTCGCAAGCCGGTGCGCAGTTCGGGTTGAACATGCTGTGGACGGCGCTGATCACCTTCCCATTGATGGTCGGCATCCAGATCGTCAGCGCGCGCATCGGCCGCGTCACCGGCGAAGGCCTGGCCGCCAACATCCGCCGCCTGTTTCCGCGCTGGGTCCTGCTGATCGTCGTTTCACTCCTCGTCATTGCCAACACCATCAATATCGCGGCGGATATCGCCGCCATGGGCGAGGCTTTGCAGCTCGTGGTCGGCGGCGGCGAACACGGCCACGCCGTCATCTTCGGCGTGCTCAGCCTGGTGCTGCAGGTCTTCATTCCCTATCAACGCTATGTGCGCGTGCTGAAATGGCTGACACTGTCGCTGCTGGCGTATGTGGCGGTCGCTTTCTCGGTGCACATCGACTGGGTCCCGGCGATCCGGCAGTCGCTGGCGCCGAACCTGTCCTTCAACCCGGATTTCGTCGCCGTGGTGGTCGCGGTGTTCGGCACCACCATCAGTCCCTACCTGTTCTTCTGGCAAGCCTCCCAGGAAGTCGAGGAGCTGCGTGGCGGTAACGGCACTTCCTCGCTGACTAGCACACCGGAGGATGCCCGGCTGCAGATGCGTCGCATCAAGCTGGACACCTACGTCGGCATGGGCTTCTCCAACCTGATCGCCTTTTTCATCATTCTTTCCGCGGCCGTGACCCTGCATGTCGCGGGCATCACCCAGATCCAGACCTCGGCCCAGGCGGCGCAGGCGCTGCGACCGATCGCGGGCGAATTCTCCTTTGTGCTATTCAGCCTCGGCATTATCGGCACCGGCATGCTCGCCGTGCCGGTGCTGGCCGGTGCCACCGCTTACGCGGTTGCCGACAGCTTCGGCTGGCACCAGGGATTGGACCGTAAACTATTCGAGGCCAAGGAGTTTTACGCCATCATCGCGTTTGCGACCCTGGGCGGGCTGCTGCTCGATTTCACCCCGATCGATCCAATCAAGGCCTTGTTCTGGAGCGCCGTGATCAACGGGGTCATCGCGGTTCCGATTATGATCGTAATGATGCTGATGGCAACTCGGGCCGAAGTCATGGGTCCGTTCGTGATCAAACGCAGGCTGAAATTCCTCGGCTGGCTGGCCACGGCGGCCATGGCGCTGGTCGTCGTGACCATGCTGGCGACAGCCTGGTGACGCGAAGCGCTGTAGAATCCGCCGGTCACCAGCGGTAAAAGGCTGCCGCCTTTAGTCGAAACTCTGGGGAACGCGTCATGACAGAAATCGAAGCGTCCGGCGAAGGGACTCCCAAATCTCTCATCACCACGGCGCAGATCATTTACGGATTGCACGCACTCAGCATCTTCATTGGGCTGACCAGCGCGATCACCATCGTAGGTGCTTTCGTTTTCGGCATTCCATCGATCATTGCGGTGATCGTGAACTATGCGTATCGGGACAGCGCGCGAGGGACTTTCCTCGAATCTCATTTTCGCTGGCAGATCCGCACCTTCTGGTTCGCGGCATTGTGGATCGTGATCGGCGTGATGCTGTTCGTGACGCTGATCGGCATCCCGCTCGCGTGGATCACCTGCATCGCAGCCGGCATCTGGGTCATCTACCGTATCGCCCGTGGCTGGCTGACCCTGCAGGATCGCAAGCCGATGGTCTATTGATATATCGTCTCAACAAAACCATGCGCCGCATTCAGCGGCGCTAGCCGAGGTTCGCCTGGAGCTTCTGCAGAAAAGCGCGGATGCGCTTCGCATTCTGGCCCAGGTCGCTGCGGCCGACGCGTGACTTCGAACGCACGTCCACTTTCGTCCCGTCGGCGCCGGCGGCGATGCGCACGATCATGTCGTCGGTGAATCCATAAAGCAGGCTGGTATGGGTGGCTTCGATGCGTCCCTGGGCCGGGTCGGCATCCTCCAATTTCATGCCCATCGACGCGACGGCGGCCTTTGATGCTTCGAATACTTTTTCAACCGGGGCCTTGGTCGTCAGGGTAACGATGTCGGGATAAGCCTTCTGCTGCAGGTCGGCGACTTCCTTGCCGTCATAAGTCACCGGGTGGTCGCCCGGCTTGCGCAATCTGGCGGCAGCGACGAACTCCGGCGGATTCGCGGTATCGGTACTGATGTCGTGGATGTAGGGCAGCGAATCGGCCGTCTGCTTCGCATTCCAGGGAACGTATGCAGCCCCGACACCGACCGCGATGCCGATGAGCGCGGCAACCAGAGTCCGGCGGGGCTTGGCGCCGGTGACTACGAGGCCGGCGCCCGACAGGACCGCTCCGGCCAGTGCAAACCAGAAGGCCCAGCGAAGGATCGTGAAGCCGACGCGGAAATGATAGAGGTCGAGCCGATACCCGATCCCGGAAAAAACCATCGCTACCACGCTCGCCAGGGCGACGAGTAATCCGACAACAACCAACCGGCTGCCCACGCGCGTGCGGCCGGGACTTTGTTGTGCGTTCATAGTCTCCTCCCTGAAATGGCGAAAAGCATTCACCGCAGAGGACGCGGAGGACGCAGAGGAAAGGCAAAAAACAAGAAAAAGACGCAACATGAACAATCGGACGGCGGCAGCACACACACGGGTGCATCCTTCTAGCATTCGTATAGTACCTGCCTTTGTTTTTCCTCCGTATCCTCTGCGTCCTCTGCGGTGAGTGTTTATTAAGCCTTAGCCGGATTTTACTCCGATGTTCCTGTCGATTTAAGCCGCGCAACCGGGCAGAATGCCGCCTCTACCCGCCATGCCTCCAGCCCTCCTCGCTCTCGCCGCCGCCGCCTTCGTCTCCGGCGCCAACCTGCGCCTGTTCGACGCGCTGTTGCCGACCGTCGCGGAAGAATTCGCGGTGCCGCCAACGACGGCTTCGGTCGTCGTCACCGCCTTCACGCTCGCCTATGGGCTGTTCCAGATCGTGCACGGTCCGCTCGGCGACCGCATCGGCAAACTGCGCGTCATTGGCGGCGCAACGCTGATCGCGTCGATGGCGTCTCTCGGTTGTGCTTTTGCGCCGACCCTGTCTGCGCTGGCCGCGCTGCGCTTCGCCACCGGCATCGGCGCCGCCGCAATCGTGCCGCTTGCACTGGCATGGATCGGCGACAACACGTCCTACGAAAAGCGCCAGGCGACGCTCGGCCGCTTCCTCAGCTTCATCCTGATGGGCCAGATCCTCGGGCCCGCGCTGGGCGGCGCGCTCGCCGAGTTCGTCAGTTGGCGGCGGGTGTTCGATGTCATGGCCGTAGTATTCCTGGCGGTCAGCGTCGTGCTGTTTACCGTCGATCGCCGCGCCCGCCCGATGGCTTCCGCGCGGGGAAAGCTCCACGGCAGCGTGTGGCGCAACTACGCCGCCGTTTTGAGCGATCCATGGGTGCGCATCGTGGTCCTCACCGTATTTCTTGAGGGCGGACTGTTCTACGGGGCATTTGCCTATACCGGTGCCTACCTCAAGGAGCGCTTCGCTCTGTCCTACCTCTTGATCGGCGGAATGCTGGCGGGCTTTGGCCTTGGCGGCGTCGTCTACAGCCTGATGGTGAAATGGTTGCTGGCCCGGCTCGGTGAAAAGGAGTTCGTGCAGCTCGGCGGCGTGCTGATGTTCACCTGCATGGCGGTGTTGCCGCTGCTGCCCTGGTGGCAGGCCGCCGTCCCGGTTTTCATCGTCGCGGGATTCGGTTTCTACATGTTCCACAACACGCTGCAGACGCGCGCCACCGAAATGGCGCCGCAGGCGCGCGGCACCGCAATCGCCGTATTCGCCTTCTGTCTGTTCATGGGACAGGCAAGCGGCGTGGCTGCATGCGGCGTCGCCATTCGCCTCCTGCACTACGGTTGGACGTTCGCGATCAGCGGCGCCGGACTGGCGCTGCTCGGGTACTGGTTTGCCGTGCGCATCGTTGCGCACCGGGCGCAGGGTCCGGCGCAAGTCAAGTAACCTCGGCGGGACTTACCGGGAATCAAAAGATTCGACGCAAAGATTCTTGATGGAAATCGGGCCTCGCCGGTCCCTTCACAGTCGCCGACCGAATCGACGTATGATCTAGCGCTGCCATGGCGCGGCTTTGCGCTGGCGGCATGCATCCAAGGATGCCGGGCCGTTCCGGCATGGACACAACTGGAGACAGGAGGTTCACCGTGAACAAGCTTCTCGCTCTGTGTGCAATGCTCGCGTTGCTCGTTCCCGCGCTGGCATTCCCGGCCGGCAAGGTAATCGAAGCAAAGCTCGGCAAGGGCGTTGTCGATCGGAAAATTGTCGATGAATCCACGACCTTTGCGCCGGGTGAAAAAGCCTATCTGTGGCTGAAAGTGGAAGGCGCGGACGCAGAAACGCTGACCGTCACCTGGCAGATCAATGGCCAGACTTACCCGGCGATGCTCAATATCGGCGGCAATCCGTGGCGTACGTGGGCCAGCAAGACGCTGCATATTGCGGGTGAATGGACAGTTACCGTCACCGACGCGGCGGGCACCACGCTTAACGAGACCAAATTTGTCGTTAAGTAAGTAAGCTGCGCCGCCGTTGCTGCCGGATGCGACACGATCGTGACGCCAGGGTGATAAATTGACCGGGAGAAGGCTCGAACACGCCGGGATGCGCCTGCTCTGGCTTCGCCTGCGGCGGCCGCGCCTGACTGCCGGCGTCGCGAGCGGATTCCTTATCTACATGCTTCTGTTCGCATTCAGCTCGGTCTCTGGCCGGTTGCGTTTCATTCTTTCCTGGGACGCCGGAATTCTGGTCGCGATGGCGCTGCTCGTCACGCTCAGAAGCGCATTGCCCGATATGATGAAGCGCATCGCGGCCCGGCAGGACGCGGGCAAGTGGACGGTGCTGCTGCTCACGCTCATCGCGGGAAGCGCGAGTCTCGTTGCCATCGCGGCGGAAGTCCCGCTGATCAGAAGTGCCACGGAAATCGAAAAGATTGCGCGTATCGCACTGATCATCGCGACCATTGTTCTGTCCTGGGGGTTCATCCACACCATCTTCGCTCTGCACTATGCCCACGACTACTATTCCAGTGCCTCCGGCGGATCGGCCCCCGCGGATGTGACGACCAAGGGCCTCGCGTTTCCCGGCGATGCACCGCCGACTTACATGGACTTCGTTTACTTTTCGTTCACAATCGGCATGACGTTCCAGGTATCCGACGTGCAGATCACGGACCCGGCAATGCGCGGGCTTGCCCTGACCCATGGCATCATTTCCTTCTTTTACGCGACCGGAATCCTCGCCCTCACGATCAATATGGTGGCCGGGCTGATCTGACCAGGTTGGCGTATCCGGGAATGGGGCACAACGGGCTGTCGCGGCCGAATCCGGCGAATGCACGCGCACAATCCGTGACCCGGGGAACCAACCCGGGTTCCGGATGATCGACATACCAGTCCGAATTCCTTTCCTTCGTGCATCGTGGCATCGCCTAATCTTGCGTTGCCGGAGCCTTCCGGCAAGCGTCTGTCGCCGTGGCTGGTCGCCGTCGCCTTTTTCATGGAGGCGCTCGACACCACGATTTTGAACACGGCGGTGCCGACCATAGCGCAGGCACTCGGAGTGTCGCCACTGAGCATGAAAGCGGTGCTCGCCAGTTACACCCTGAGCCTGGCCGTGTTTATCCCGATCAGCGGCTGGATTGCCGACCGGTTCGGCACGCGCAGGGTGTTCGCTTCGGCCATCGGCATATTCACGCTCGGATCGATATTATGCGGGCTCGCCGGCGACATCCACTGGCTCGTTGCAGCGCGCATTCTGCAGGGCTGCGGGGGCGCCCTCATGTTGCCGGTCGGCCGGCTCACCGTGGTGAGGACGTTCGCCAAATCGGAGCTCGTCCGCGCCATGAGTTTTGTAGCCATCCCTGGGCTGATCGGCCCGATGGTCGGTCCCCTCGCCGGCGGCCTCATCGTCGGTCACTTTCACTGGAGCGTGATCTTTTTCGTCAACGTTCCGATCGGCCTGATCGGCTTGTACCTGGTCTATCGCCACCTCCCCGATTACCGTGAACAACGGACCCATCCGCTGGATGTCGTCGGGCTCATCCTGTTCGGCGCCGGCATCGCGCTGCTGTCTTATGTCCTTGAAGTGTTCGGCGAGCACACGCTGAGCGGGCGTGAAATGCTCATGCTTATCGCGATTTCCGCACTCCTCCTCGCAGGCTACGGATTGCACTCGGCGCGCCTCGCGCATCCCCTGCTGCAACTGGCGCTGTTTCGCATCCGCACCTTCCGGGCGGCGGTGAGCGGAAGTTTCTTCACCCGCCTGGGCATCGGCGGAATTCCGTTCCTGTTTCCGCTTCTTTACCAGGTCGGCTTCGGCTTCAGTGCCGTCCAGTCCGGCCTGCTCATGATGCCGCAGGCGCTGGCGGCGTTGAGCCTCAAGATGGCCACGCCGCACATTCTCACGCGCTTCGGCTACCGCCAGGTGTTGATTTCCAACACCGTGATGCTCGGATTGATCATTTTGCTGTTCGCAACCATCGGGGTGCAAACGCCGATCTGGCTGATTGTCGTGCAACTGTTCTGTTTCGGATTTTTCACATCTCTGCAATACACGGCCATGAACACGCTGGTATATGCCGACGTCACCGAAGCGCAGACCAGCAATGCGAGCACCATCGCCAGCACCGCGCAGCAGATGTCAATCAGCTTCGGCGTGGCTGCAGCGTCGCTCGTCACCGCGCTGTTCATTCCCGACCGCTTCCACGCCGACGCGTCGCAGATGATTCACGGCATCCGTCAGGCGTTCCTGCTTCTTGGCGCACTCACCATCGTTTCCGCCGGCGTGTTTGGCGGATTGAGGCGTGATGACGGCAATGCAGTGAGCCGGCAAAATGCCGCGCTTCCGGTCGAGTGACCCGCCGGATTCGTGATGACGGAATGCACGATCCGACAAGCCGTCCGGTGAAGAACCTTCCGGTTACTCGATCCAGACCGGACCCGGACGAAAAATAACCCGCCGAGGCGGGTTATTCATCAAGGCATCTTACGCCGGAGCCGTGTGTACCTCCGGCTACTGCACCCTGGACAATTACTTTGAGTCGGTTTCCGTCGGCGAGGCCGATAGGGTTCCATCGCTGGTCGATGTACCGATCGTGGCCGTATCGCCTGACTGCTCCGTCGCAGTTGCGGGCTCGCTCGCGGTAGCGGACGAGTCGGTGGCCGTTGTCCTCGTGTCATCTTCCGCGATCGCGGCCGTGGTCAGCGATCCGAATATCAGGCAAACCAATACTGATGCGAGTTTTAGTTTCATGGCAGACCCCCTTTTGCGTGATTGATGAAGGTGCGCCAGTCTTGGGCGGCGAACGGCAGGAGCCGCTCTGGCCTTCGACGGGTCGCCGCCAACGTGTCGCAACGACCATGCCAAGCATCGGTATTCGCGCAATCAAGCGGTTAGGAAAACCGGACGGATCGGCGACGGCCGGCGATGGTGCGCCGAACGATGGCCCGCACCAGGAAAGCGCAAACCAGTCGCCGCAAAGTAACGGCCCAGCCGGTGCTTGACCTGCTTCGCCCGGGGGGATCATCATTCGCGGCCACGCCTGTTTCCGCACCGCTGCCGGCAAAAGGGCGATCGGGATTTCCAGGGCCGCTTGCTCGAGGGAAAAAATGACGCAGGTACAGACGCAACCGCCAACTTCCAGGTTCGGGCAGCTCAGGATCTACTACGAACGCAACGAGCTCGCGTTCGACATAGCGGCCTTCGTCGGCGGATTCGTATTCGACATCGCCATGCTCGATCGCATCGACGCCTGGTCCACGATCGTCCAGCAGGCGGTGTATCTCCTGCTCATCGCCGTGATCCTGATGCAGATGTTCTTCGCGGAAGGCGAGCCTGCACGCGATATCGGTTCGATGCCCGCCCCGAAGCGCTGGTATTACGAGTATCGCACCGCACTGGTTCACTTCCTGCTGGGCACGCTGCTCAACCTCTATACGCTTTTCTTCTTCAAGAGCGCATCACTCGTCGTATCGTTCGTCTTCATGCTCGTACTGGCGGCCCTGCTGGTGGCAAACGAATCCCGGCGGCTGAAGGAGCAATTCGGCCTGTCGCTCAAGTTCGCCCTGTTCAGCCTTTGCCTGCTGTCGTTCTCCGCGGGGATCGTGCCGGTATTCGTGGGATCGATCGGGCCGTTCGTCTTTTTGCTGTCGATGCTGGTTGCCTGCCTGCCACTGGCTGTGATCAATCGCCGCATTCATATCCATGCGCCCGGCCGCGTGCGGCAGGCGCGCCGGCAGATCCTCATGCCCTTCGGCGTCGTGCTGGTCGTGTTTCTGTCGCTCCATCTGGTCCGGCTGATTCCGCCCGTACCGCTGTCGCTTCCTTTCATCGGCGTCTATCACAACGTCGAGCGCAACGAAGATACGTTCAGGCTGAGCCACGAGCGTCCGTTCTGGCGTATCTGGGACAATGGCGACCAGAAATTCCTCGCGCAACCCGGTGACCGGATATTCGTATACTTCCGTCTCTTCTCGCCTGCGCGTTTTTCCGACCAGGTGCTGATGCGGTGGTACTGGAAGGACGCCTCGGGCCACTGGAAACTGCAGGACTCCATTCCCATCAAGATACTCGGCGGACGCGAACAGGGATTCCGCGGCTACGGCATGAAATCCAACTACCAGCCCGGCGACTGGAAGTTGCAGGTCGAAACCACGGACGAACGTGAGATCGGCCGTGTTTATTTCGATGTCGCGGCGGCGCCCGAGACGCCGCGCAACTTCGAAGTCGATACGCAATAAAACCGGGTGAAAGGGAACAGGTTAAAGGTGAAAGTGGAAAGGCAAGACCCAAGACCTGCTGCACGCTGACGTTCGCTTGACCGCTCTTAACTTTTACCTTTCACCTTTTCCATGTGACCTGTTTTCTTGCTAGCGCCGGCCGCGCCAGCTACCCGGCGCGCTGCGCCCGTAGCGATAGACCAGCCAGCCTCCCAGCAGTCCGCCCAGGTGCGCGAAGTGGGCCACACCCTCTTGTGTTCCGGTGACGCCGAGCACCAGTTCCAGTACTGCGTAGAGCAAAACGAACACGCGTGCCGGCATCGGAATCGGCGGAATCAGCGGCACGATGGTGCGATTCGGAAACACCAGCGCGTAGGCCAGCAGAATTCCGAATACGCCCGCGGAGGCACCGACTACCGGTCCGCCACCGGGTCCGAACACGCCGCTGACCAGCAATTGCGCCGCGCCGCCGCTCACGACGCTGGCAAAGTACGCCATCGCCACGCGGCGCGCACCCCATACCCTTTCCAGCTCGCCGCCGAACATCCACAACGCGAACATGTTGAACGCCAGGTGGGTCAGACCTCCGTGCAGAAAACTGTAGGTGACAAGCTGCCAGGGGGTCAGGAGCGGAAGGTTCGCCAGTCCGGGTCCCGCGCCCGGCCAGAGGGCGAACCACTGAAACAGCACGCCCCCCATCTGCAGTTCCAGGAGATAGACGACGACGTTGGCGATTATCAGGGCTTGTGCGAATGGAGGCATGAGTTCTTTCTTTTTTTCGGCTAATTCGACCTGTTCAGCAGGAAATCGTTTGCATGTTACGCTTTGGCACCGGTGAAAACGTTCGACCCGTTTTTGCTTGTATTCCCGTTACCCTAAATCAAGGCGCCCACATGAAAAACAATATCGCCCTGTCGATCATCCTGTCCGCGTTGCTCGCGCCGGCTCTCGCTGCGCCGCCTTATCAGCGCCCTGCCGGAATAGCGGACGACAAGGAGCCCCTGATTGTAGCGGGGTATCGAGCGCTGTTTACCTGTTCCGCGCATTTCTTCGCCGGTCGGCCGCTGGACGACATCAAGAGGGTCGAACTGGTCGACGTCGAAGGGCTCGGTTACCCCGACCCGGTCATCGACGAACAACGCAGACTCGTGACCGCGACCGATATTTCCGGCGCCATCGTGCGCATCGCAGCCTTCCGCGACAGCATGGGTTGCACAGTATTGCCGCCCCACTGGCAGATCGGCGATATTCCACGATTGCCGAATGTCCAGTACGCATCGACACCCGACGTGCGCAATCTTCAATTTCCAGCCGGCGATCGCGTCGATCTGCCGGCCGGAGGTCTTGATGAGCGCTATCGTTCCCTGGCGCCCATTCTGGATCGCGCCTTCGATGGCAAGAGCTATGCGGACAGCGCCGGGGTCGTCACGACCGCGGTCATCGTCGTGAAGAACGGAAAGATCGTCGCCGAGCGCTACCGCCCGGGATTCGGCGTCTACGCCGGCTACCGCACGTGGTCGACGTCGAAGAGCATTTCCGCCGCCCTGCTGGCCATCGCCTCCGGCCAGGGTATGCTGGATCTCAACGCTTCGCTGGACATTCCCGAGTGGAAGTATCCGGGCGATCCGCGGCTGGCGATCACGCACAAGCAGCTGCTGTGGATGTCGAGCGGACTTTACAGTGGCGGCGCGAATACTTACGCGGTCTACTTCGGCGGAGAGGATGTGATCAGTGCCGTGACCACTACCTCGCTGGAAGTAGCGCCCGGCACGCGCTGGAAGTATGCGAACAACGACACGTTGCTGCTGCTGCGGGAATTGCGTTACAAACTCGGCGACGATCTGAAGTACCTGCGCTTCCCGTATGACGAGCTTCTGCATCCGCTGGGCATGTATCACACGCGTATGGAAGTGGATCACCTTGGCAATTTTGTCGGATCGAGCCAGACGTATACGACAGCCCGCGACCTGGCGCGCTTTGGCATGCTGTTGTCGAACGACGGCGTATGGAACGGCAAGCGGCTGCTGCCGGAAGGCTGGGTGAAATTCTCCGCCACGCCTGCGCCCACGCGGCCGCCGGTTCCGGGCCAATGGGGCTACGGCGCGCAATTCTGGCTGCTGGACCAGATGCCGGGTGTGCCCGCCGGTACGTTTACCACCGCGGGCAACAAGGGCCAGTACGTGACGATCGTGCCCGGCCACGATCTGGTGATCGTGCGCACCGGCGTCGATCCGGATGGAAAACGTTGGGCCCAGGATCAGCTTGTCGCCGCAGTGGTCGCAGCGCTCGGAAAATAGAACAGCGCCAGGCGCTGGCATCACGAATCGAAACAAACCTTCTGTTACTTTAGGCGCTCTTACGCTGAGGCACTCCCGCTTGAACAAGATCCAGGAACGGCTGCGCGCCCTTTCGCCGACCACACTGAAGGGCATCCGTCGCGGCATCGAGAAAGAAAGCCTGCGCGTGCGCCCCGAGGGCAAGCTCGCGATGACCGCGCATCCGCTCGCGCTCGGTTCGGCGCTCACCCACCCGCACATCACCACCGACTTCAGCGAATCGCAGCTCGAACTCATCACCGGCGTGCACACCGGCGTCGAGTCCTGCCTCGAGGAGCTTACCCGGATCCACCAGATCGCCTATCGCGCGCTCGGCGACGAGATGATGTGGTGCGCGAGCATGCCCTGCGGGCTGCCCGCGGACGACGCCATCCCGATCGGCCGTTATGGCCGCTCCAATGTGGGCCGCATGAAGACGGTCTACCGCACCGGCCTGTCGCACCGTTACGGCCGGCGCATGCAGATGATTTCCGGCATACACTACAATTTCTCTCTGCCCGACAGCGTCTGGCCGATGGCGGGAATCGGCGAGCCGAATGAAGCTTACTTCGCGCTCATCCGCAACTTCCGGCGCAATGCGTGGCTCCTTTTCTACCTGTTCGGCGCATCCCCCGCCGTGTGCGCAAGCTTCGTCGCAGGCCGCAAGCACGAGTTGCGCGAGCTTACCAGCGGCACTTACCATCTTCCCCACGCTACATCGCTGCGCATGGGGCGGCTCGGCTACCACAGCGACGCGCAATCCGCTCTGGCGGTGAGCTACAACAACCTGGAGAACTACGGCGCTTCGCTGTTCGACGCGCTAACCCGGCCCTACCCGCCCTACGAGGCGATCGGCATCCGCGACGGCGACGACTACCGCCAGCTTGCCACCAGCCTGCTGCAGATCGAGAACGAGTTCTACGGCAAAATCCGCGCGAAGCGGGTCATCCGCCCGGGTGAGCGGCCGCTGCATGCATTGCGCGAACGCGGCGTCGAATATGTCGAGGTACGCCTGATGGACCTCGATCCGTTCTGTGCGATCGGCATCGGCGCAGCCACGATCCGGCTGCTCGACGTGTTCCTGCTGCATTGCCTGCTCGAGGACAGCCCGCCCGATACCCCGGACGAAATCGCCGCCATCGGGCGCAACCAGAACCGTGTCGCGGCGCGCGGGCGCGAGCCCGGCCTGCGACTTGAGAGACGCGGGAAGGAAGTGGAAATGCTGGAGTGGGGCCAGCGACTGCTTTCCGATTGCGGACCGATTGCCGCGGCGCTCGACGCCGCGCATGGTGCAACTGCCTACGGCGCCGCGCTCGACACTGCCATCGCCGCGCTTGACGATCGGGATTGCGCCCCCTCCGCGAGAGTACTCAGGGAAATGCAGGATCACCACGGCGGCTCCTACATCCGCTTCACCCTCGCGCAGTCGCTGCGTCACGCGGGCGAAATCAAGCTTTTGCCGCTTCCGGCCGAAGAGAACGACCGTTTCGCCCGGTTGGCGAGCGAATCGCTCGAGGAACAGCGACAGATCGAAGCTGGGGATACCATGCCATTTGAAATCTACCGGCAGCAATACCTGGCGCCTGAGCGGTTGAACGCGGTTCCGATACGGCGGAAAAACTGAGCGGCCGTTGGATCGTATGCGACCGGCGTTCCTTTTTTTGTTTTCGCCCGAACTCGCATTCCCGAGGATATTTTTCTAGAATCGGCGAATCACGGACTCTTACTGCAGGAAACCTCATGAAACTATGGATTTTCGATTCCCAGGCATCCACGGACGATATCGAGGCGGGGTGCCAGGCAGCGGCGGCACTGATCGAGAAACGCGGGATCAGCGTCGAGCGCGCCTACGATGCCGTAATGAAGCGCAGCAGTCGCGCGCGTTTCGACCAGCGTGCGGCGAAAGCCTGGGACGATGCCGAGGACGAAGCATTGCGCGTGACCTATCACGGCGCGGAGCCGGAGGACGAACCGGTACTCGGTCCGGCCAAAACACCCGAGCGGCACGCCTGACGCTGGCCGCGGTCCCGGCAGGGGACCGCGACTGTCTTCCTTCGTTACTTGACGATTTCGAGCAGTTCGACCTCGAAGATCAAGGTAGCACCGGGTTTGATGGTGGGCGGCGATCCCCGGTCTCCATAGGCGATATTGGCCGGGCAGACCAGGCGGCTCTTGCCACCGACCTTGATCTCCTGCACACCCTCCGTCCAGCACTTGATGACGTTTCCCAACGGGAACGTGGCCGGCTGACCGCGCTGGATGGAACTGTCGAACACCGTGCCGTCGACCAGCTTTCCTTCATAGTGAACCTTCACCGTGTCGGAGGCCTTGGGCGACGGGCCCTTGCCTTCCTTGAGGGTCGAAACGATTGCGCCCGATGCCGTCTTCCTCGCGCCGGGCTCGGCCGCGGCTTTGGTCAGGAACGCGGCGCCGGCTTTTTTCTCCTTCTCCGCAACAATTGCGGCCCGCGCCTGCACCAGTTGCTGCACTTTGGGACCGTAGGCCTTTGGATCGACCTTGAGGGGACGTTGCAGCACGCCATCGGACATGCCGGACTTCACGATTTCCAGCTCGGATTCGCTCAGCGCGAGGCCGCTCAAAGATTGGCTGACCGCGACGCCAATGGCGTACAGGGCTTTTTGTTCGTCGTTGGCAGGATCCGCGGCGCGTGCACCGGAGAATCCGAAACCGAAAAACGCTGCAAGCCAGAGCGCAATGAATTTCATCATGGGCCTTTTCGTGAAAAGTCGAGATGGTACCTCAGACTGGGTAAAGCGGCCGCAGAATCCCGGACTGCTCGCAAACGTATTGCAAAGTACCACGCTGAAAATCCACTGGCAGAAGTACCCAGCACGAAAGCTGGAAGCCGCCTGACCAGCGCTATCTTTTGACGTTCAATCCCGCGCTTTTGATGTTTAATCCTGCGAATTTGAAGTTCGCATATGCAGTGCGGCCCCTGCTGTCGATGGCGTGCCCATTGGCCTTGCACCAGGCCGCCAGTTCACCGGGCTTGATACTCATCTGCGTGGGAGATACGCCTTTTGCGCGAAGCTCGCCAACCTGCTCATTGTAGGTTTTCAGATAGACCTTGTAGTCATTCGGCATGCTGTCCCCATCGACACAGACTGCACGAAACTCGGCGTAGTCTTCCCGTGATATGAACCCGATAACTCCCGTTGCTTTAGCCATGACTTGCCTCCATGTGACCCCGGTATCATTTCAGGATGACGGGTTTGTAAATAAAAACCGCGGCGGCCCGAATGTTGTCATTGAATTCAGGAACTGCATGACAACATCGAGCATCCTGCCCGGTTGCGCGCCCAGTCCGGCCGGCGCTGGGCAAATTTTTCGCGACCGGGCTGGTCCTCGTAAGGACGGCGCAACACGTCGAGCAAATCGTGGATCCCCGTATCGTCTCCCTGCTCGGCGCGATCGATCGCCTGCTGCGCCAGATAGTTGCGCAGAACGTAGCGCGGATTGGCCGCATGCATGCGCGAGCGGCGAAGCGAGGCAGGTAACGCGTCGCGCCGCACGCGCGTGGCATAGCGCAGCAGCCAGTCGCTGAATGCCGGCGCGGCCAGCCGCTGCCTGGCCTCGTCATAGAATGCATGAGCGAGCGGGGAAAGGTTCGGCGAGTCGAGGTCGACGTCGCTCAGCGCGCGGAAGAATAGGGTCATGTCCACCTCCGCTTGCCCCAGCAACGCCTGCAGAATCCGCATGAGTTCCTCGTCCTCATCCAGGCATTCGGCCAGGCCCAGCTTTGCCGCAATGTTGCCGCGATCCGCCGCGGTATAAACGTCCACGAAACGCTGCAGTCCAGACTGCAGCGGATCGACGCTGGCAAAAGCCGGCAGGAGCGCATTGGCGAGCTGACCCAGATTCCAGTACGCGATCTGCGCCTGCTGTCCGAAGCGGTAGCGGCGCCCCTGCGCATCCGTCGTATTCGGCGTCCAGTCGGGATCGAAATCGTCGATCCAGCCATAGGGACCGTAGTCGATGGTCAGCCCGAGGATCGACATGTTGTCGGTGTTCATCACGCCGTGCACGAAACCCACCCGCATCCAGTGCGCAACCATGCGCGCGGTGCGCTCGCAGACCTGGGCGAACCACTCGGGCCGCACGCTTTCATTGCCCTCGCCGCTTCCGAAACCCAGCTCCGGGAAATCGCGGCGGATCGTAAAGTCGATCAGTTTGTTCAGCAGGTCGAGGTCATCACGCGACGTCGGCAGTTCGAAGTTGCCGAAACGGATGAACGACGGCGCCACCCGGCAAACGATCGCTCCCGGTTCGGACCGCGGATGGCCGTCGTAGAACATGTCCCGCACAACCGGCTCGCCGGTGGCCACCAGGCTCAGCGCACGCGTCGTCGGCACGCCCAGGTGATACATCGCCTCGCTGCAAAGGAATTCGCGGACCGACGAGCGTAATACGGCCCGGCCATCGGCCGTGCGCGAATACGGCGTCGGACCCGCGCCTTTCAACTGCAGCTCCCAGCGTTCGCCTTTCGAATTGATCGTTTCGCCCAGCGTGATGGCACGCCCGTCACCGAGCTGCCCGGCCCAGCTGCCGAACTGGTGTCCGCCATAATTGGCCGCATACGGTTGCATGCCTTCGAGCAACGCATTGCCGCCGAAGACCTGGGCAAAGGCCGGCGCAGCGATCTCGGCTGCATCGATGTCCAGCATTGTGGCCACTTCGCGCGACCAGGCTATCAACCGCGGCGCCGCCACCGGCGTGGGCTCCACGCGCGAATATAATGCCCCGTGCACCTGGCGCCGCCCCGGCCCGCTCGCTGGATCTGCAGGCAGCTCCCGTACAAAGGTATTATCGAAGCTGAGGGTTTGCATCATTCGGTAAGTGGAAGGTTGGACAGCCGGATCGGTGCCGGATTCCCCTATTGTAAGTCGCGCATGGGCCGTTACGCGATGCTGAATTGGCGCCGGGTCCCGATCCCGCGACACAGGCCCAAGCAAGCGGGTTGAAGGCAAATCGAAATCATGGGAAATTCTCGTGGAAACCATCCGGATTCAACTGAAAGGCGAGCATGTCCGGTTGTGCGATTTGCTCAAGCTGGCCGGCCTTGCCGACAGCGGCGGCCGCGGCAAGCACTTGGTTGCTGAAGGTGGCGTAACCGTGGACGGCAGACAGGAAAGCCGCAAGACCGCCAGGATTCGCGCAGGGCAGACGGTGGAATGCCGCGGCGTCAGAATCATCGTGCAGGCAAAGTAGAGCCAGGAGCCGACATGGAATCCCGCCTTGCGGAAATTGAAACCAAGCTGAGTTTTTCCGAAGAATTGCTGGAGGCGCTGAACCGCACCGTGTTCCGACAGCAGCAACAGCTCGATCAGCTCCAGCAGGAATTGCGCGCGCTGCGCGAGCAGGTGCGGGCCGCTTTGCCTGCGGAATCCGGCAATTTGCGCGACGAAACGCCACCGCACTATTAGCAGCCCTCCGGCACGCGCGGACAGTTCCTACCTGTCGCGTGCCATCGCTGCGGGACGTGTTGCGAATGCGAGGACCCTGGCCAGCGACTTGCCGTTGCCACAGCGCTCGTCCCGGATCACCTCCTGCATCATCCGGTTGGATCCTTTGGCGAGGACCCAGCCCAGCGCCGGCTCTGGGACCTTGTCGCACAACCTGAAATGCGACCAGTCTGCGCCGTTCGCTTTTTCGAGGAACTCCTTGTAGGCGAGCGTGCCGCGGCTGTCACGGGTGTTCATGAGCGCGCAGATCGGGCTCATCATCTCATTTCTGCACCAGACGTTTTCGTGCGGCGAGGCGGCAACGGCCGGCTCGGCGTCCGGGGCGAATTCCTCGACTTTCGGATCGTTGCTGATCTGGATGATGAAGGGCCGGAAATTCTTATTGGTTGCCTTCAGCTCGTAGCTCACCGCGTTCAGCGTCTCGAGGGCGGTTGCCGCGCCGAAATTCTCGAAGTAGCCGCCATCCACGACACGGCCGCGGACTGCACCCGTGCCGCCCTGGCGCAGCGTGCCGGCGGGACTGACGTAGGTAAAGCGCGCGCTGTTGTGCACAGCCGTGCTTAGCGGAATATCGATCTCCAGCATATCGTGAAAAACGTCGTAGGTATCAGCCAGCGGAATGTCGCTGACACGCAGGTTGCTCGTGACGATGCGTTTTCCCGTGGCGACGTGCACGCCGTTGAGCAGCAGGGCCGGTAACGGGACGTTCGTTCCATTCCACAAGCTGGTGAAACTGCGATCCTTCCAGGTCTTTTCCCAAAAGCCTGCTTCCTGCCATGCACGTTCCCAGCCTTTTTCGAGCGCCGCGGCACGATCATGCCCGTCGGAAATCACGGGCACGAACTTGTGGATGAGATCGGGGAACAGCAGTCCCGCAACGGCCGGCGCCAGGAAATCCTGCGCGAGCACCGCGTTCGCGATGCACTCGTGCCGGCGCTCGGGTGCCGGGCAGGCGTTGAATTTCTCCAGATGCTCGTGTGGTTCGGCGAGCAGCGTCACGAATACCGCCGCCCCGAGACTGCCGCCGGAAACGCCGCTGATGGCGAATACCGATTTGCCGAAATGCGGATCCTGGTCCTGCAACGCGCCCAGCACGGTCGCGGTCCAATAGGCGGCGCGCAGACCGCCGCCTGCCGCCGAGACGATGATCAGCGGCGGGTCATCCCGCTCATACGCCTGCTTCGCGGCGGCGTGCCACCTGGAAACTGCCGTGGCGAACTGCGTCTGTACCGGTTGCGAATTCGGGATCACGCGCACCGCATGGTTATCCGCGAGCATGTTTCCCACCACAGCCCATGCCACCAGGATCGTCAGCGCAGGCAGGCTGCGATCGCTTTGCGGACGGCCGCGCGCAACCGCCACGTGGCACAGATAAACAGTGAGGCTGCCCACCGGGACGATCAGCGCAAATCCCAGGAAAGGCACGGCCGCGGCACCGAACAGCCAGCCGAACGACACCGGATCGAGGATCACGAACGTTGTGCAGGCGATCGCGAGCCCAAAACTGCCCAGCAGCACGCTCATCGAAAGGCGGGGCAGATCGCGCAGCCGCGAGTACGCGGATAATTCCCCGACGAGGAGATCGCGCACCCGCTTGCTGCCGGTGCGGCTGATGACCCGGTCCGTCGCCCAGCGGCGCAGGACGAGCCCGGCATAGAACAGCACGCCGATCCCGATCGCGATGACGAGGTGCATCGTCGCGCGCGCCTGGTACAGGGCAATGCACGGCACCACATAGGCGAATACGGCCAGAAAGCGCGGCACGTGATCGACGCACTGCTGTTGCCAGCCTGACAGCGTTTCGCCGTTCAGGTTCGTGCTGCGATCCTCGCTGAACAGGATACGAAGCAGGACCCGCGCCCAATACCAGCTCTCGAAGGCCCAGATGAATACGCAAAGGTGGAACAAGACCCCGCGCCACCAGAACGGCTCTTCGGGCAATCGCACCGCGACTTCCGATCCTTGCGGGGTGAGCAGCAGGAACGCGCCTCCCGCCGCGATCACGAAAAGGCTGAAGCGGCACGGCCGAAGCACGGCATAGAGTTCGCGCAAGCGTTCCCAAAGCCCAATCCACAGTGAACGCAGTCCGTACGATTGGGTTTGAGCGAGGGATGGATTCGGCGCCATCATGCAGGTCTCCTCGGCAAGGATACCGGCCTATTCTATTGGCGTTTTAGCCCGTCGATGCCAGAGACGTAGCCCGGTTTTACAAACGACGACGCTTCAGGCATCCCCATAAACCGGAATGGCCGCGCCGTGAATGACTTTGGCATCGTCGCTGCAGAGGAACAGGATGACGCGCGCGATGTCCTCGGGCTTCGGCCAGCGCGCAAAGTCCGCCTTGGGCATTGCCCTGCGGTTGGCGTCGGTATCGATGATGCTGGGAAGAACCGTGTTCACCCGCACACCGCTCCCCTTCAGATCCGCGGCCAGCGAATCCAGCAGCGCCAGCGCCGCGGCCTTCGAAGCGGAATACGCGGCCGCACCGGCTGGGTGATCGAGGGCCGCCTTGGAGGCAATGTTCACGATCGCGCCATGTTTCTGTTTGCGCATCGCCGGTACTACGGCACGCGACAACTCATAGCCCGAACGCAGATTCAGCGCCAGCATCTGATCGAGGACCCTGGTCTCCAGATCCCACAATGGCACGCCGCCGGCGTAACCGCCGACGGTATTCACCAGCGCGTCCAGCTTTGCGTGCTGCGCAAGAATCTTTGCGACGAGTTCGCTCACCGATGCTTCGGCGGTGACATCGGCAACGTGGCCTTCGAGTCGCGAGCCGCCGGCACCCGCCGCCAGCTTCAAGGCATCAAATTCTTCCTGTTTTCGATAGGTGACCGTCACTTTGGCGCCCTCCTGCAGGAAAGCGAGGCTCACCGCGCGTCCCAATCCGCCGGTGCCACCGGCCACCAATGCAACCCTGCCCGGAAATCTTTCGTTCATTTCGTCGTTACTCCTTCTCGTTCAAGGTCGGCGCGATTCCATGCGGCGAGCTCAGCCGCCCGGTCGTATGTGCTTTCGAGAAATGCGGTCAGTTCCTTTTCGGGCGACGCCGCCGTCCGAACGGCCTCATAAGGCAGCAGGAACTCGGAAAGGTCCTTGCTGTAAAACGCATCCGCAGGACGGACCTGCGCGTCCCTGAAACCCGCGGGCTCGGGTGCCGCATAGGCATAGAACGCGGGTTGCTGAATCGCGCCGCTGCCCGGCCAGAAACCGTGACTGATGACTTCGTGCGAATACGCCTCGCGCGTGATCGAGTCGGCGCCCGCGCGCGCCGGCGCCCGTTTGCCGGAGAAGCGCGTCACGGCCAGATCGAAGCTACCCCAGAAGAAATGCACCGGGCTGCATTTTCCGACAAAGTCGCAGCGGAAACGCTCGAACACCGGTTTCATCGTGACGAGCGCGCGCCAGAAGGCGTTTGCATGCCCGCGGTCGTACGACCGGTGCATCGTGTCCGCTTCGAAGCGGACCGGATCCGGAATTTCCACCGGCATGGTCCAGATCCTTGCGTTGATGCCCATCCGGCCCAGCGTCTGCATTACCAGCCGGTAGAAGTCCGCCACCGTGCGCGGTTCGAGCGCAATGATTTCCGTGCGGCCATCCGAACACTGGAACACGAGCTGATGGCTCACGAAGTCGAAGCTGATCGTCAGCGAGTGGTCGCCCGCCGTCAGCGACGGCGTCGCGAGCCCGCGGGACGTGACCTGAAACGCGACATTCCAGAAATGATTGGTGCGCGGCGTGAGAGCGAGACAGAGTTTGCCCACAATCTGGGTCCACATGTGCAGCGTCGCGTAGGTATCGCGCCAGGCGTCGAGCGGCAGTGCCGGCCATACCTTGTCCGCCTCCGGGGTCATGCCCAATCCCTTACTCTTCCATTGCTTGAATTCATTTTTAGCCGCGCAGGCTGCCCCTCCGTCACGGCGCCTTCTGCTCCATCGCCAGCTCGGCCTGCAGACTCTGCAGGTCGCGGTAGATCGTCGCAACGGCGAGCGTGCGATCGCCGCGTTTGTAAGTCACCGTACAATCCTTTGCTTCGAACGACCCGTCGATCTCGACGGCATCCCAGTTTTCGGCGTGTCCGACATAGTTGATGGCGAGATCGTAATGTTGGCTCCAGAAAAACGGCACTGCGTCGAATCGCACCCGCTGACCAAGGATATTCCTGGCCGCCACCTGGCCCTGGCGCTCGGCCACCACCCAATGCTCGACACGGATGCGTTCGCCGGAATGGGGATCGGGCCAGCGCGCGATATCGCCGGCGGCGAACACCCCCGGCGCACTGGTTTCGAGATATTCGTCGACCGCGATGCCACGGTCAATGACCAGACCCGCTTGCTCGCCCAGCGCAATCGCGGGCCGCACGCCCACGCCGAGGACGATGAAGTCCGCGTCGAGCACGGTCGCATCGCTCAAGGTCACCCGGGACCCGTCCATGCGGCCCACGGTCTGTCCCAGATGAAACATCACTCCTCGCGCTTCGTGCAACTGGCGGATGAAACCGCCGACCTCCGGACCCATGACGCGCTCCAGTGGCGTCTTGTCCGGCGCCACGACATGCACTTCGATCCCGCGCGCACGTAGCGAAGCGGCGACTTCGAGTCCGATGAAACTCGCGCCGACGACCACCACACGCTTCGCGGCGGCGGCTTTCGCAACTATCGTCCTGGCATCCGCGAACGTGCGCAGATACTGGACCTGTGAATCCGCTGCTCCGGGGATTGGCAAGCGCACCGGGTCGGCGCCGGTGGCGATCAGCAATGCCCCGAATCCGACCGTGTTGCCGTTCGCCAACTGCACGCGCTTCTGCTTGATGTCGAGCGATGACACGCGAGAATTAAGCACGAGTTCGATGCGCCGTTCGACGTAATAATCAGGCGATCGCATCGGAATCCAGTCCTCCCGCGCCGTACCCGCCAGGTAATCTTTCGACAGGTTGGGTCGGTCGCAAGGCGGCGACTCGTCCGCGCTGATCAGGGTCACACGCCCGCCGTAGCCTTCGCGTCGAAGCATGTCCGCGGCGGCCAGTCCGGCGGCCCCGCCGCCGACGATGACGACCGAGTCCGGTGTGATGTGCGGAGGCCCCTTTCCCGGTCCCGACCCGAGGACCTTTTCCCGCACGATAACCGTGTTGCCGGTTCGTTCCACCCGCCAGCAGTCGATCGCATCGAGCGCCGGCGCGCGCAGCGCTTCTCCCGTGCGCAGGCTGAAGCAGGCGTGATGCCACGGACATCGCAACGTGTCGCCGGCGATCAGGCCGTCCACGAGAGGGGCATGATAATGCGTGCAGTGTGCGCCCACGGCGAAGACTTCGTCGCCTCGCCGCGCCACGATCACGTCTTCGTCATCGACGCGCCCGACGAGCATGCCGCCATCGGCGAGCCGGTCGACCGAAATTCCGCTTTTCAGATCGGGTTTTGGATCCGGTTCCACATCTGTCATGTTTGCCTCCCGGTCAGTCAATGCGTGCAAGCCGCTTCGGTCACCTTGGCGTGCTCCATCGATTCCGTCTCGAACCTATCCGCTCTGCCGGCTCACGCCGCGAACGCGGGCTTGCGGCCGATCCACGGCCGCGCCGCTTCGAGCTGGGCGCCCAGACGAATGAGCGTCGCCTCGTCGCCGAATCGTCCGACGAGCTGGACTGCCAGCGGCAACCCGTCCCCACTCTGCCCAAGCGGCAGCATGAGTCCGGGCTGGCCCGTAAGATTGAACCATACCGTGAACGGCGAGAACGTAAATACGCGACGCCAGTATTCGGTCACGTCGTCCATCATCATATCGAGCCAGCCGAGTTTCACGGCGGGCGAACTCAGTCCCGGTGTCAGCAGCACATCCCATTGCGCATGGAATGCGGCCATCTGCCGCCCGAGACGATGCGCCGTTTGCGTGGCGCGAACGTAGTCGGGCGCGCTGATGTTTTCGCCCATTTCGCGGTCAACCAGGTGATGCGCTCCACCTCGTCCTCGCGCGCCGGCCGTCCGGCCGTAGGATGGCTGGCGAGATTCACGACGGTATTTGCCGAAGCCAGCGTGAGAAAGGTCGGCACAACCGCAGCCCGATCGATCTCCGGGTCGCGCTCCTCGACGTGGTGGCCAAGATCGGCGCAGAGCTTTACGGTCTGGGCGAGCAGTAGCAGGCATTCCGGATCAACTTTGGCGCCGTTCGGCGCCGCGGCGGTCCACGCGATTTTCAACCTGCCCGGATTCGCGCCCGCTTCCTTCAGGTAAGGCCCTGTGGGTGAAGGCGCAACGTAAGGATCTCCCGGACCTGCTCCGCGTGTCGCGTCGAGCAACGCCGCGCTGTCGCGGATGCTGAGCGTAACCGCGTGCTCAGTCGACACACCGCCCAGGCCTTCGCCGGAGAAGGGCGCAAAAGTATTGCGGCTGCGCGTCGGCTTCAGACCGACCAGCCCGCAACAGGCCGCCGGCGCGCGGATCGAGCCGAACCCGTCGGAAGCATGCGCCATCGGCAGCATGCGCGCGCCGACGGCGGCCGCGGCGCCGCCGCTCGAGCCGCCCGAGATGTGCGCGAAATTCCACGGATTGCGCGTCGGGCCGTGCAGTTGCGGTTCGCAGGTCAGGGAAAGTCCAAGCTCGCAGGTGTTCGTGCGGCCGAAAATGACGAGTCCCGCGCGCTTGAGCCGTTTCACATGCTCGCTGTCGGCAGCCGATGGCGCGGTATCCGCAAAGAACCGCGAGCCCCGCGTCATGCGCACACCGGCGACCGGCGACGTGAGATCCTTCATGAGGAAAGGCACGCCGCGGAACGGTCCGTCAGGCAACCCGTCGGCGATCGCTTTCCTGCCGTAATCGTAGAGCCGCATGGTCACGGCGTTGACCGCCGGGTTGCGCGCTTCGACGCGCTCGATTGCCGCCTCGAGGAGTTCGTCCGGCATCACTTCCTTGCGCCGGACCAGATCGGCCAGTCCCAACGCGTCGTATTGTTCGTATTCTGCGAATCCGCCCATATTCCTGCCTCCGGAAAGAAAGGTTAAAGGGGAATGGGAAAAGAGGAAAGACAAAAGCGCGGATCGGGGTTCTTGTCCTTGGTCACGGCAGGCCCCATTTCAACCGGACTTCCCCGAAACCTCGGGGACAACCGACCGCGCCCGAAAAGCGGGCCTTCATGCTCCGAATCCTTGCACTTGTTGTCCTGCTGCATCTCTATATGGGATGGCGCCTGCTTCCCGACCTGCCCTTTGGTGCGGGTGGCATCGTTGCAACTGTTTTGTTGCTGGTCTTATCGGCTGGCGTCATGCCGTTCGGCGGGATGGCGCGCCGGAAAAAGCACAGTCCGTTGTCGGATCACCTGTCCGGGGCGGGATTCGTGGCGATGGGATTCTTCTCGTCGCTGCTTGTCCTCACGCTGCTACGCGATGGGGTTCTGCTTGCGGGCTTCGCCGCGAGCGGGTGGCTGATCGACATGGCATCGCTGCAGGAATTGCGCGGGTGGAGTGCGGCCGCGGTTCCCATTCTCGCCGTGTTCATCACCTTCGTCGGTTTCATCAATGCACGGCGCCGCGCCGCGGTTCGAAATGTCGACATTCCCATTGCTGGGCTGCCGGCACGGCTGCATGGATTCAGCATCGCCCAGATCAGCGATGTCCATGTCGGCGCGACGATCAAGCATGGCTACGTAAGCAAGATCGTCGATGCTGTTAACGCCCTCGACGCGGACATGATCGCGGTCACGGGCGACCTGGTGGATGGAAGCGTAATACGGCTTTCTTCGCACACTGCGCCGCTCGGCCGGCTCAGCGCGCGGCATGGTGCTTTTTTCGTCACCGGAAACCACGAGTATTACTCGGGAGCGAACGCTTGGGTGGCCGAACTGCGCCGTCTGGGCCTTTGCGTGCTCCTCAACGAGCACATTGTGCTCGAACACGACGGCGAAGCGATTGTGGTCGCGGGCGTAACCGACTACAGCGCACATCATTTCGATCCCGCGCATCGCAGCGATCCCGCCGCGGCCATCGCAGGTGCGCCGCCTCGGGCGGGTGTCAAGGTTCTGCTCGCGCACCAGCCACAATCCGCTTTCGCCGCGGCGAAGGCCGGCTTCGACCTGCAACTCTCCGGACACACGCACGGCGGTCAGTTCTTTCCGTGGAATCTTGTAGTGAAGTTGTTGCAGCCGTTTGCCGCGGGCTTGCATCGCCTCGACAATCTCTGGGTCTACGTCAGCCGCGGCACGGGCTATTGGGGTCCGCCGAAGCGTTTCGGCGCACCGTCGGAAATTACTCACATCCGTCTCGTGCCTGCCTCCGCCTGGGCGGAAGCAGGGTGAAAGGTCAAGGGGTAAAGGGAAAAGTAACGGCACAGATGCGCTGCATCTCCCCTCCATAATGGGCCCCGCGTGATTACGCTTTCGGGCTTTTCACCTTCTACTTTTACCTTTCCCCTGGCTGAACGAAGGTCAGCCCTCGAGCTTCGCGTCCATCGTGATCTTGGCCTTCAGCAGCTTCGACACCGGGCAGCCGGCCTTGGCCTTGTTCGCAATCTCCAGAAACTGCGCGTTGCTTGCACCCGGAATTTTCGCCGTCACAGTCAGGTGGCTCGCCGTAATCTCGAAGCCGTCGCCGACCTTGTCGAGGGAGACGTCGGCATGCGTCTCGATTTTCTCCGGGGTCAGGCCCGCCATGCCGAGCATCAGGGAAAACGCCATCGAAAAACAGCCGGCATGCGCGGCGCCGATCAGCTCTTCCGGGTTGGTGCCTTTGCCGCCTTCGAAGCGCGACTTGAAACCATAGGGCGCTTCCCTGAGCACGCCGGTCTCGGTGGAAATCGTGCCGCCGCCTTCCTTGATACTGCCTTTCCAGACTGCCCATGCCTTCTTGACCATGATTGCTCCTTTACCGTGATGAAAGTTGAACCGGATGACGACAAAATGATAGAGGATTGCGCAGCGCGCCTGTAGTTCCCAGCGCAGGGGCGCCTGTTGTCCGGACGAAAGATCGCGGCCTATTTCTCGAGCTCGAGCGCCTGCTTGTAGCGCAGACGCGCCGCTTCCTCCTTTACCACATCGTCGATTTCGCGGATGACGCTGTTTACGTCGACGGGGACTTCGCTGCGCACAAAGCAACCGGTGAGCACCACATCGGGCTGAAGTGCGCCGCTTTGATAAATCGACCAGATTTCCTTGCCATAGTCGGTGGTTCGCAGTTCCGGGGCGAAGCGGCCGAAGTAGGCGGTCAGGTTGTCGACATCGCGCTCGAGCAGGACTTCGGCGCTGTTGTTGCCGGCGGCATCGACGGCCTGCGGCAGATCGATGATGACCGGCCCGTCGGCTCCGACGAGCACGTTGTATTCGGACAGATCACCATGGACGACACCGGCGCAAAGCATGCGCACGACCTGCATGATCAGCGTGCGGTGGTATTCGCGCGCCTGCTCCGGCGTCAGCGTCATGTCGTTGAGTCTCGGCGCGGCATTGCCGTTCTCGTCCTGGACCAGCTCCATCAGCAGCACGCCATCGAGAAAATTATACGGCCGGGGAACGCGCACGCCGGCGGCGCAAAGACGATTCAGTGCGTCGACCTCGGCGTGCTGCCAGGCCTCCTCCTGCTCCTTGCGCCCGTAACGGGAGCCCTTCTGCATGGCGCGGGCGCGGCGGCTATTCTTGACCTTGCGGCCCTCGGTGTACTGAACGGCCTGGCGGAAGCTGCGCTTGTTGGCCTCCTTGTACACTTTCGCGCAGCGGATCTCGTCCGCGCAGCGCACGACGTAGACCACTGC
>WNFI01001565.1_pt2 | contig 48670 bp, 40 predicted proteins | sample 5400471 | NCBI WGS metagenome assembly WNFI01 (sample SAMN13153348, study PRJNA577476) | soil metagenome | isolation source: 100 cm saprolite on Douglas fir-dominated hillslope | place: USA:California | collected 2013-09-17
TTTCCAGGAGAATTAAAGGTATAAGAACATAGTATATAAGGAAAAGAGCCCCGAAAAGGGCTCTTTTTCACTTTTTTTTAAATATATATAGGTTCTTAATTATTTACCCTATCTTTACCCGGTGATTGAACTGTGTAAGCTCACAGTATTTGAACGATGCTAATTTTACTTTCCCTTGCAGTAATAGTTTTCCTCTTCTTTACTTTTTGCTTTCCTGAAAAAATCATTGGTATTTTTTTTAATTTAATTTTGTTTTAATTTTTGTTTTATGAACATTTATGTTTCTAATTTAAGTTTTCACACAACGGATGATGACCTCCGTAACCTTTTCGAAAAATTCGGCGCGGTAAGTTCTGCTAAAGTAATCATGGACAAGGTCAGCGGCAGGTCACGCGGTTTTGGATTTGTCGAAATGTCTTCTGAAGAAGAAGGTAAAGAGGCAATGTCCAGCCTTAATAACAAGGAAATCGAAGGTCGTCCGATCTCTGTTTCCGTTGCTAAGGAAAAAGAAGCCAGAACCGGCGGCGGTGGCGGATATCGCGGCGGAAGCGGCGGTGGCGGCGGCTACAATCGTGGCGGCGGCGGTGGTGGTAACAGGTGGTAATTACACTTCGCTATACATTTTTAAAGAGCCCGTTTACGGGCTCTTTTTTTTGTATTTTTAAGCACGAATTGAGCCCCTATTCCTGATGAAACATGTACTTGGGTTTTTATTTTTTATGCTTACGACTATTGTTCACGCGCAGACATGCACCACCGGTCTGGGAGATCCTATCGTGAATATTACCTTTGGCGCCGGCCCTAATTTCGGCCCTCCGCTTGGAGCCGGGATCACCAACATGCAATATGTGGCGAACCAATGTCCTTTCGATGGTACGTATACCATTGCCAGCAGCACCAACAATTGCTATCCCGGCGACTGGCTAAATGTAAATGCTGACCATACGGGTGATCCGACTGGCTATTTCATGCTGATCAACGCATCGGTTCAGCCGAGCGATTTTTATGTGCAGACGGTAACCGGACTATGCGGGTCGACCAGCTACCAGTTTGCCGCCTGGATATTGAACATGGCATCACATATGGGAGAGATTCTTCCCAATATTACTTTCAACATTGAAAGAACAGATGGTACTGTTTTGCAGAGTTTGCGGACCGGCGATATACCGGTAACCAATCCCGCGAAATGGAATCAGTACGCATTTTATTTTACCACCCCTCCGGGGATATCGTCGGTGGTGCTCCGGATGACCAATAATGCACCGGGGGGATATGGCAACGACCTGGCCGTGGACGATATCACTTTTCGTACGGCAGGCCCCTCCGTAAATGTGACTATCAGCGGGCATACCAGCGATACTGTGACAATATGCCCCGGCCCTGCCAATAATCTGCAGTTTTTGGCTACCGTTAAAAGTTGCTATCCTTCCACCTCTTACCAATGGCAGGAAAGCACGGATAACGGCAGCATATGGACAAATATTCCCGGCGCCGTAAATCCATCGTATTCGGCATTTCCGACGACGACAGGAAACTATTTATACCGGTTAACGGCGGCGCAAACCGGAAATATAGGTATTGCTTCCTGCCAGGTAGCTTCGACTCCGGACACCATTGTGATCCTGAAAGCAAGTCATCCGGCTGTTATCATCGGGACAGACTCTAACCACGTTTGCGCTGGTTCGCCGGCGAGTTTCACCGCTGTACCTTCCGATGGAGGACCTGCCCCCCTTTATCAATGGCTGTTAAACGGCGTGCCGGTAGGAACGTCCGATCCTGCTTATAGCAGCAACACCTTAAAGAATGGAGACCAGGTAAGCTGTAGCATCACCAGCAATGCAACCTGCCCGGCCAATCCTACCGCCCTATCCAATATCATTGCTATGAGTGTTGTGCCTGACGTTGTTTCCTCCCTGAATGTCATCGCTACCGCCACTGTCATCTGCAGCGACAGCCTGGTGATCTTTACCGCTTTGCCTTTTAATGGCGGTAGCCACCCCTCTTATCAATGGATGGTCAACGGTCGGCCTGTGGGAGCCGATACCTCCCTGTTTTCCTCCCGCAACCTGAATAACGGGGATAGGATCAGCGCTGTGATGACCGGCAATTTACTCTGCTCTTCCCCGGTGAACTCCTCCGATGTCGTTACCATGATGGTATATCAGACACCTGTTATAACATTGACTCCGGATACGGTCATAGCGGCTCACAGCAGCATACGCCTGGACCCTTCTATTACCGGGCAGGTCCTGTCTTTTCAATGGAGCCCGGCAACAGGGCTGGATAATCCGGATGTTCTCGACCCGGTGGCTTCGCCGGCCGGAAACACGACCTATGAACTGCGCGTGAGTTCATCGGCCGGATGCACCGCTTCGGCGAAAGAAACGGTGAACGTGTTTTACGATCTGCTGATGCCGAATGCTTTTACGCCTAACGGCGATGGGAGAAACGATCTGTTCAGGATACCCCCCTCCGTGCCTGTAAGTATAAAAAGGTTTTCGGTATATGACCGATGGGGGGCGCTGGTCTTTACCACTACCAGCAGCAGCGCCGGATGGGATGGACAATTCAGTGGTAAGCCCCAGCCGTCAGGTACTTATGTCTGGATGATCGAATTCTATAACCCACTCATCCGAAAGCTTATAAAGAGAAATGGGACGGTCGAACTGATTCGGTAATCCGGCCCATTATTGGCCCTATTGTTGAAATAAGGGCACCGGGTATTTCCCCGGAAATCCAAATCTTAGCAATATGGGTCGTCTTATCATTATATCGAACCGGCTGCCGTTCTCCCTGGACAGGGAAGGGGATAAGGTCAACATCCGCCAAAGCTCCGGCGGACTGGTTTCAGCGATTAAAAGTTATTTCGAGAACACAGCCGCACAGAAAGGGGAATTGACAGAAAAATTGTGGATGGGTGTGGCGGATTTTCCCCAGGAAGACTGGGAACTGGCCGCTTCTCATATCGCAGGACTCGAATTTGCCGTAATCCCGGTTTTCGCAGATAAAGAATTGTATGACAAGTACTATAATGGGTTCTCCAATTCCGTTTTATGGCCCCTGTTCCATTATTTTTCCAACCTGGTCAACTACGAAGCCCAATATTTCGATGCTTACATACAGGTCAACCAGCTCTTCGCCGATACCCTGATCCCTCTTTTAGAACCCGGCGACCAGGTCTGGGTGCACGATTACCAGTTAATGCTCCTGCCACGCCTGCTCCGCTCAAAAAAGCCAGAGGCGACGATTGGCTTTTTCTTACATATTCCTTTTCCTTCTTATGAAATATTCCGCCTCCTGCCTTCTGAATGGAAATCAACTCTCCTGCAAGGAGTTATGGGGGCCGACCTCATCGGTTTTCACACCTATGACTACGTGCAGCATTTTCTCCATTCGGTAAAAATGCTCCTGGGAGTCGATAATTACTTTCACAACCTGCAATATCAGGACCGCATAGTCCGGATCGATCTTTTCCCCATCGGCATCGACTATAATAAATTTCATGAGGCAGCCAACAATCCGGAGATCCGCGAAATATGTAATAAGATCCGAAGCGGCAACCTGGAAGATAAAAAGATCATTTTTTCCGTGGACCGGCAGGATTATACCAAAGGACTGATGCACCGTCTCAGCGGCTTTGAATACTTCCTGCAAAAATACCCGGAGTGGCATGGCAAAGTCGTTTTCATCCTGAATATCGTTCCCTCCCGCAGCGATATCCCCGCCTATCTCGAACGGAAGAAGATGATCGAAGAAAAAATAGGTGCTATCAACGGTAAATTCTCTTCCCTTAGCTGGCAACCCGTTATCTACCGGTATAATCATCTTGCGTTCAATGAGATGGTAGCCCTGTACCAGGCGGCGGACGTAGCCCTCATCACGCCGTTGCGGGACGGGATGAACCTCGTCGCCAAGGAATACGTAGCCAGCTGTGCGTCCGGTCGGGGGGTATTGATCTTAAGCGAGCTGGCAGGAGCCGCCAGTGAATTGAGCGAAGCCATCCTGGTAAACCCGACCGATGTAGAGGACGTTGCTTCCTCCATCACCCGCGCCCTGGCCATGCCCGTATATGAACAGCGTAACAGGTTGTCCCTGATGCAAAGACGCCTGCAGGAATACGACGTGATCAAATGGGTGAATGATTTCATGGACCAACTGACGCAGGTAAAACAGGAGCAGCGCAAGCAAAAAGTAAAGATCCTGGACGACAAAGCGATCGCAGGCATCCGCCAGCATTACCGGGGTACAAAAAATCGTTGCCTCCTGCTGGACTATGACGGTACCCTCGTTCCCTTTACCCGGCTCCCTTCCGAGGCCGCTCCGGACAATGCCGTGAAAGAGATGCTGCTTCGGCTGACAGGAGATCCTAAAAATCACGTTATCGTCATCAGCGGCAGGGATGTGTCTTCTTTGGACCGATGGCTGGGCATGCTGCCCATCACCCTGATAGCCGAGCACGGCGCCAGCTTCCGAATGAGAAATAATGCCTGGCAGCAAATGGTATCCGTCTCGGACCTCTGGAAAGAAGAGATCCGCCGGATCATGCAGCTCTATGTCATCCGTTGCGCAGGCTCCTTTATTGAAGAGAAAACCAACACCATCGCCTGGCATTACCGCAACACCCAGACAGGACTGGGCTTTTCCAGGTCCAGGGAATTGCTCAACACCCTTTCCCAGCTCATTCAAAACACAACTCTGCAGGTCATCGATGGGAATAAAGTTGTGGAAGTCCGGATCGCAGGTTTTGATAAAGGTGCTGCTTCCCTTAAAATAGTCAATGAGGTGGACCCCGATTTCGTATTATGCATAGGTGACGATACGACAGACGAGGACATGTTCAAAGCCCTCGCAGGAGAGGCCTATACCATTAAAGTGACGAACGGGGCCTCCGCAGCGCAGTATACCATCCTGTCCCAGCAACAGGTGCTGCCCTTATTGAACCAGATCAGCGCGCCATCTGCTCAAAATGAACCACAGGTTCACTGGTCGAAGCCCCATTATTAACCGGTCCCCCACAAAATTCTTATGCCCCTACACAAATACAATATGGGTATCATCGGAAATTGCTCTTACCTGGCGTATATCGACACCAGGGCGGACGTCAAATGGATGTGCCTGCCAAGATTCGACAGCAGCTTCCTCTTCGGCTCCCTCCTGGATGAAGAGAAAGGCGGTCATTTTTATATCCGGCCGACAGACGAACAATGCAGCTCCCGGCAGTATTATATTCCCAATACGAATGTTCTCTGCACGGAATTCCAATGCCGGGACGGCCGCTTCGTCGTTAAAGACTGCGCCCCCCGGATGCGGATCCATGAACGGCAGTTCCGGCCGCTCATGCTGGTAAGAAAGATCGAACTGCTGGAAGGAGAGCCCGCGATCAATATCTGCTGTCAGCCAAGGGGCGACTATGGCAGGCAACTGCCTGAATCCGTAATGGCAAGTAATCATATCCGTTACCTAAACCTGGACCAGCAGGTCCGCCTCACCACAGACGTTCCCCTCACCTACGTTCAGCATTCGCGGTCCTTTATCCTGGACCAGGACCGTTACCTGGTGCTCACCTATGGCGAACCCCTGGAAGCTCCCCTGAAAGAGACGGCCGATGAATTTATCCGTAAGACAGTGGAAGACTGGCAAAGCTGGATCAAAAGCTCCTACCTGCCCGATATCTACCAGGAAGAGATCATTCGCTCGGCCCTGGTGCTAAAACTTCACCAGTACGAAGATACGGGCGGCATTATCGCCTCCGGCTCCACTAGCCTTCCGGAATTTCATGACAGCACGCGCAACTGGGACTACCGATACTGTTGGTTCCGTGACGCACACTATACGCTGAGGGCATTCAACCAGATCGGCCATTTTGAGGAACTGGAGAAATACTTTGATTTCATTTACAACATCATTCATAATGCCACGGACTCCCTGCAACCCCTGTATTCGGTAGCGGGGGATAAGGATCTTCATGAACTGGAATTAGACCTGGCCGGCTACCTGGGCAACCTGCCCGTTCGGGTAGGGAATAAAGCCTATATACAAATGCAGCACGATGTATACGGACAGGTATTGGTAAGCCTGCTGCCCCTCTATTCCGACAAGAGGCTCATTTTCTTAAAAAAGAATAGTTACCGGAAGATCGTTCCCTGGCTGCTCTCCCGGATCGAAAGGACTTTATCGATGCCCGATGCGGGCCTTTGGGAATTCCGCTCCGGGGTGCAGGTGCATACCTATACTTTATTGTTTCACTGGGCCGGGGCCAAGGCTGCCTACAAGATCGGCGCCCTGTTCAATGATCAGGAACTGATGCACAAGGCTATGAAGCTGGCTTCCGAAGCAGATAAGCTGATCGAAAAAGCCTACGACCCGCAGCGTATGCTTTATACCCAGGCTATCGGCACGGCCAACCTGGATGCCAGCACCCTGGCCATGATCACCATGGATTACCTGGACCACCGCTCGGATAAAGCTAAATTACACATAGCGGCCCTGGAAAAAGAGCTGTTGTCGGACAATGGACTTTTCTATCGCTACAAACATTATGATGATTTCGGGTTTCCCGAAAGCACCTTCCTCGTATGTGCTTTCTGGTATGTGGATGCCCTGGCCTGTGTGGGCAGAGTAGAGGACGCCATGCGCAACCTGGATCAACTCCTGTCTTTCAGCAACCACCTGGGCATCTTCAGCGAAGACGCCACCCCCGATGGCTCACAATGGGGCAACTTCCCCCAGACCTATAGCCATGTGGGACTGATCAATGCCGCTTGCCGAATATCCCGGAAAATGGATAAGGCGGATTTTTTATGATGCAAAATATTTACCTTAGCCCATGTCTTCCCGATTGATCGTTAATTGTGCACTGTTAGTGAACACCCGTACGCAAAGCTCCTTGCTGCGAGGCCCTGAATTGGCCGTCTTACCCTGTCTTGAAAATGCCTGGCTGCTGGTGGAGGACGATGAAATAGCCGCCTATGGCAGCATGTCCGACCTGCCTTCTCATCCCAATACGCCCAGGATCGACGCAAGTGGCCAGTTCATTCTCCCCGCCTGGTGTGATAGCCATACCCACCTGGTCTTTGCCGGCAGCCGGGAAGAAGAATTCGTAGATAAGATCAGGGGATTGAGTTACGCTGAGATCAACGCAAGGGGAGGAGGGATCCTGAATTCCGCCCGTAAGCTGGGAGCCGCCTCGGAGGACCACCTCTTCAATGAGGCCTGGAAGAGATTGGAAGAGCTGAGAAGGCTGGGCACAGGCGCCATCGAGATCAAGAGCGGATACGGGCTCACGGTGGACGGAGAGCTGAAGATGCTCCGGGTCATCAAAAAATTGAAGGAAAGATCGACTCTATCCATAAAAGCCAGCTTTCTCGGCGCCCACACCTATCCCCTTGAATATAAAGATGACCATGCCGGTTATATCGACAAGATCATTAACGGGATGCTGCCGGTGATCGCCCGGGAAAAACTGGCGGATTATATCGATGTGTTTTGCGAGGAAGGATTTTTCGATCCGGCGGAGACGGAGACCATCTGTCGCGCAGGGATGAGCTATGGACTTAAACCGAAGATCCATGCCAATCAGCTCCACCTGTCCGGCGGGGTGCAGGTGGGAGTGCGGCTGGGAGCGGTATCAGTAGATCACCTGGAGTCGATGGATGAGGAAGCCATTCTCACGCTGAAAAACTCCGGTACGATCGGAACCTTATTGCCGACGGCGGCTTTCTTTCTACGCATGCCGTTTCAGCCGGCCCGTCAACTCATCGATGCCGGTTGCGCCATAGCCCTGGCCTCTGATTTTAACCCCGGCTCTTCCCCCAGCGGCAATATGAACCTGGTGGTGGCCATGAGTTGTATCCAGATGAAGATGTTGCCGGAAGAAGCTATTAACGCGGCTACCCTTAACGGTGCGTATGCAATGGAGCTGGGTGATACGTTAGGCAGCATCACTGTCGGAAAAAAGGCCAATCTTATTTTTACCCGGCCCATTCCTTCCCTGGCCTACCTTCCTTATGCATTCGGCTCCGATCTTATCGGGAAGGTGATGATCCGCGGGGAATTTGTGTAGCCGGGCTGGCCCAAAGTCGCCCGGCCCCGCCGATCGGGAATACCGGAGTTGATTACGTCGCGGTCGAAACGAGAATTGCTTGCCGCCCAAAAAAACGATCGTATGTTTGGAAGAAAGAAAAAGAACAAACCAGATTTTATTGAGACGGTGATCGCGAAAAGTGCCGTTCTTTCTATAACGGACAGCGCACAGGGACTGGATTTTCTCGTTGCTTTCTTTTCGGCCGTCCGGCCTTCTTCACAGAAGGGGAAAGGTAATGCCGCGCGCAACCTGGAATTCGTGACCGCACAATTACACCAGCATCCTGTATTGCTGACCAACCTGCAGCATGCCCTACTGTCCCAGCTGATCCGGGCAGATCTTTCCCCGGCCCTTACCGAAAGCGGTATTCCGCTGGCGAGAGGATTCTGGCAGGAGTTTTTCGGCCGCCTCCGGCACAAGCTCTTACCTCCGCTGCAAAGCGAAAACGACTTTCTCTATGTCGTAAACCGCGTCTTCTTCCGCAACAACGACTACCAATGGGTGGAAGAGATTCCCCGCGAGACCTGGACCCTTTTCTTCAAAAGCGTAGGCCTGGCTTTTCACATCGATGATAAGAGGATCCTGCTCCAGTTATTACAATCCTTAAAGAGCCTCTCTTTCCAGGTAGCCCAGCTGGGCCTGGAAAAAGATGTATGGAACTATTTAGCGCCTGAAGAACAGCAACAGAACCCCTTCGTCGAACAAAATTATCTCATCCATAAACTGGAAGAGCAGCTCCTGCACATCGAACCCGCTACCCTCACCAGCGTATCCGCATCTGATCTCTCAGGCCCGCCCGAACCCCTCCGCGACCTTTCCCACCAGATCGGGACCCTCTTCGCCGCCTGCGGAACCTGCATCGATTATATAAGACAGCACTCCTCCGACCGGGGCGCCAGCCTCCACCAGACCTATATGCTCATCCTGCTGGCCAATAAGATCGAACGCATGTCCATCCTCGTGGACCTGCTGGATAACGACCAGCAGCTGAATACGGGAAAATTCGCCGACTTCTTCCGCATGCTGGTCCGCAACGAGAACCGCAAGAACAGCCTTCGCGAATTCATGTCACAGAGCCTGGGCTATCTCGCCTACCAGATCGCCGAGCACAAAGGCTCCAAAGGAGGGAAATATATCACCTCCACCCCGGCCGAGTTTCGCAGCATGCTGACCAGCGCCATGGGCGGCGGCGCCTGGGTTTGCCTGGTCGTGTTCATTAAAAATATACTCACCAAACTGGAAATGCCCATTTTCTGGCATGGCTTCGCCTATAGTGTCAATTATAGTGTCGGTTTCGTCCTTATTGAAGAGACACATACAACGCTGGCCACTAAGCAACCGGCTTTTACCGCCAGTGCTATGGCCAGCTCTCTCGATACCAGGAAGAACAGGCAAAAACCCAATCTCTATAACCTGGCCATAACCGTCGCCAAAGTATCCCGAAGCCAGATCGCCTCTTTCGCCGGCAACCTGATCGTCGTCTTTCCCGGAATGTGGGGCATCTCCTGGGTCTATGAAAAGATCACCCATAACAAAATACTGGCAGGGGCCGCCGCCGCCAAAATGCTGAATGACCAGCACCCCTGGCATAGCCTGTCCCTGTTATACGCCTGCAATGCAGGTTTTTTTCTCTTCCTCAGCGGGATCATAGCGGGTTACGTACAGAATAAGATCCGCTTTGGCCGTATACCCGAAAGGCTGCAGACCCATCCCATCCTGCGCCTGTCCCTATCCAAGGCAAGATTACGCCGCCTGGGGAACTACGTGGAGAAGCATGCCGGTTCTATCATCGGTAATATCTGTCTGGGTTTCTTTCTCGGTATGGCCGGCTTCATCGGCGAAATATTCGGCATCCGGTTCGATGTCCGTCATATCACAATCTCTTCAGGCAATACGGCTGTCGCCATCTACGGCCTGGGACTTCATAATATCGATCGCTGGTACTTGGTCACCGTACTGCTGGGTGTCCTGGGAATCGGTTTCTTCAATTTCCTGGTCAGCTTTTCCCTGGCTTTTTTCGTAGCCGTCCGTTCAAGAGGCATTAAGCTAAGAGACTACCCTGAATTCCTGGGCATCTTATGGCGGTATTTCCGCAATAGCCCGCTGGACTTCATCCGCCCCAGAAGGCGGTTGGCAGAGGATCACAGGGAAGATCACAGGTTACCGGATGCAGAGTAGTTTTCTTTCCTTAAATTGCCCCGGTAATGGAGATGCTTCCGGCGTCTTATTGAACGATTGGCAAATAACATAATCTGAAACTTTTAATAATGGCGCAGATCATTGAATGCGTTCCCAACTTTAGCGAAGGACAAAACAGCTCGGTCATCCGGCAAATTACGGACGAGATACAAAAAGTGGAAGGAGTAAGGCTGCTGAACGTCGATCCGGGAAAGGCAACCAACCGGACCGTAGTGACTTTTGTAGGAAGCCCCGAAGCCGTTGTAGAAGCCGCTTTCCTGGCTATTAAGAGAGCGGGGGAACTCATCGATATGAGCCGCCACACCGGCGAACATCCCCGGATGGGAGCCACCGATGTCTGCCCGCTGATCCCCATCGCCGGCATCAGCATGGAAGAGACGGCCGCATGGGCCAACCGGCTGGCCGAAAGAGTAGGGAAGGAATTACAGATCCCCGTCTACTTATATGAAGCGGCCCAGCCCGACAAAAAACGTAGCAATCTCTCCGTCATCCGGGCAGGGGAATACGAAGGATTTTTCAAGAAGATACGACAACCCGAATGGGCCCCCGACTACGGCCCCGTTGAATTTGACGCCCGGCGTGGCGGCACGGTGATCGGCGCCAGGGACTTCCTGGTCGCCTACAACGTGAATCTCAATACCACTTCCACCCGCCGCGCCAACTCCATCGCCTTCGATGTCCGGGAAGCCGGAAGGGTGAAGCGGGAAGGTAATCCCGTCACCGGGAAAATCGTCAACGACGACCAGGGCAAACCCGTCTATATCCCAGGGAGCCTGAAGGCCGTAAAAGCCATCGGCTGGTACATCGAAGAATATGGGATGGCGCAGATCTCCATGAACCTCACGAATATTCATACGACCCCCGTGCATATCGCCTTCGATGAAGTTTGTAAGAAGGCGACGGAACGGGGGATACGGGTCACCGGTAGTGAGCTGGTGGGACTGATCCCGCTGCAGGCTATGTTGGATGCCGGCAAATATTTCCTGAAAAAACAGCAACGGTCCACCGGCGTGTCGGAGAAAGAGCTGATCCGGATTGCCGTGCTGTCCATGGGGCTGGACGAACTGGGGGCCTTTAACCCCGAAGAACGCATCATCGAATACCTGCTCCGCGACAAGGCCGATCATAAGCTGGTGAGTCTGAGCCTGACCGATTTTGCCGACGAGACTGCCAGTGAAAGCCCTGCCCCGGGCGGAGGCTCTATCGCCGCTTATGTGGCAGCATTGGGCGCCTCCCTGGCCACTATGGTGGCTAATCTCTCTTCCCATAAGAAAGGATGGGATGACCGATGGGAGGAATTCAGCGAATGGGCGGAAAAAGGACAGGAATATAAGAACGAGCTGACCCGGCTCGTGGATGCAGATACCCGTGCTTTCAACGGCATCATGGCTGCTTTTGGCCTGCCCAAAGCGACGGAGGAAGAAAAAAAACTCCGTACCCGGGCGATCCAGGAAGCGACAAAGATCGCCATCGAGATCCCGTTCAGGGTCATGGAGATCGCTTATGACAGTTTGGAAGTGATCCGGGCGATGGCGGAAATGGGCAACCCCAACTCCGTCTCCGACGCCGGCGTAGGCGCTTTATGCGTCCGGGCAGGGGTGATGGGCGCGTTCATGAACGTTCGGATCAACGCCGCCGGATATGCGGATAAGACATACGCAGCCGCGATGATCGCCAAAGGAAAAGAGATCGAAGACAGGACGATCGAAATGGAGGCTGGCATCCTTCGACTAGTCAATGAAAAGATCGGAAGCTGATGGCTCCGCAAAATTCATTTTTTAACCTTCAATGTACGCATTATGCAACACCTGAAAATCTACAACAAGCAGGACATCCTCTCGGTAACGAAGATCCGCAAGTTTGAAACGAAATTGGGAGAGCGGGTGTTGGTGGCGAGTAATACAGAAGGAGACTCAACCCAGGAGGACCTGGCCCGGTCCATTGAAAAATCACCCGCGGAATATGTCATCTTTGGCATCCCCGAAGACATCGGAATCAAGGCCAACGAAGGGCAGGGTGGGGCTACCACGGCCTGGATCCCTTTCCTGCAGAGCTTTCTCAATATTCAAAGCAACGATTTTATGCAGGGGGACAGCATCCTCGTCCTGGGGCATTTCGATTTCAGCGATTTGCAGCGACTCATCGAGGCCAATGCACATGGCCCCGAAGAAAAGATAGAAGCCTACCGCCATGCCGTACATAAGATCGATGAAGAGGTAGAGTGCCTGGTGAAGATCGTCACCATGTACGGAAAGATCCCTATCGTCATCGGCGGCGGCCACAACAACGCCTATCCCCTGATCAAGGGTTCCGCCAAAGGCCTGTACAAGGCGGGATTGATCCCCCTCGCCCAGATCAATTGCGTGAACCTGGATGCCCATACGGACTACCGGCCCTCCGAAGGCAGGCACAGCGGCAACCCGTTCCGCTATGCAGACGAAGACGGTTATCTCCAGAAATATTGTGCGATCGGCGTTCATGAGAATTACCTGCAGCAGAATGTATGGCTGGATATTGCCAATAACCCTTTTATGGACCTCATTACCTACGAAGATATTTTCATCCTGGAGAAAAGGACCTTTCCCCAGGCCGTAGCCCATGCGACCGACTTTACCGACGAAAATTATATCGGACTGGAATTAGACCTGGATGGAATCCAGCAGGTCCTGAGCGCCGGCCTCACCCCCTCTGGCCTTTCCCCGCTCCATGCCCGGCAATACGTCACATTCGCCGCCACGGACTCCAAAATAGCCTACCTCCACATCTGCGAAGGGGCCACTGCCCTGGAAGACGGCCAGAAAGATGACTCCACCGGCAAACTCATCAGCTACATCGTGTCGGACTTTATTAAGGCAAGGGAGTAGTGGGTCCCCACCCAACTCCCCCTTTAGGGGGTAGGGGTTAAAAAGGTATCCCGATATTCACATACCCGATCACCCGCTTCGACTGGTCACTATACATGGCGCTCACTTCCAGCGGCCCCAACGCAAAATTATAAGTGAAGGTCATCGCATAACCCGATAGGAAATCAGGCGTATTGAAGAAACTGCTGTTGGTAATGAAATTATTGGCCAGTACGTTAGCCCTACCCGTCAGGAAGGTATTGCTGAACAACTGATAACGAAGCCCGACCTGCAACTCCGCTACACTGGGCGAATAAAAAGTGCCTTCCCGCAAGCCGGCAAAAGCTACCTGGTTGTGAAATTGACTGGTCATTCCCCCGATGGAGAACTCATTCATGATATTATGCGTGTAATTGAAGTTCATCCCCACCTGAGCGTGGGTCAGCAGGGTATAATGGTTTCCCAGGGGTGTATATCGTTCCAGCTTAAACAATATCCGTTGATAGGGCTTATTGGAGAAACTGGTATCCGACCGGGTAGTATTGGACGCGAAGTACTGGGCCTGAGGGCTTTGTTCGAAGACATAATCTCCTTCCACTTCGATCTTCATTCCTTTCCTGGGATAGAAAGGCTTGTCCAGGGTATTGGCCCGGACGAATACATACCCGGTCGTAAAATCATTTCTTCCCTTGAACTCCAGGCTGGAAGTGATGGAGGGATCATAGTCTGTCCATTCGAAGCGATCGCCCAGGCCCAGGGTGAGGTTCCTGTTCGTGAAATAGCTGAACCGGCCGTCCAGCCTGAAATAATTCTGATTGTAGAGCCCGGCTTCCTTGAATTGAGTGTTATAGGTGGTGATTTTGAACTGATCGAACTGGGTGCCCAGGGTAAAAGCAAAATTTGCCCTACGGCTGAAATACTGAAGATGCTCTCCCCGGATCCTGAAATTCTGCCCGATATTGAGTGTCACCAGGCTGCGGGAAGTAGGGGTAAGGAAATTCCGGCTGGTCAGGTTGATAATAGCGCTGATCCCGCTGAATTGATTGTAATTCAGCCCGATCTTGGCAAAAGTCAGGGGATTCTCCTCCACTTCGAAAACAACCCTGCTGGTGCCGTTCTCCTGCGGGAGCATGGAATAGGTGATGCGGTTGTAATACCGGGTCCCGAATGCCCTTCGGATCATCCGGGAAAGGTCGTCCGCCATATAGAAATGATTGGTAAGCAGTCCCATACTTTGTATGAAGAAGCCTTCAGTAGTCTGCTCCAATCCCTTCACGGCATAAGAAGATATTTTCAAAGGATATACGGGAGGCAGCCTGTCCTTTACGATTTCCTGAGGACCATAGATCGCATTCAGGGAATCGGCCAGCTGCTTCAGGCGGGGATAGAGCCTGCGCCCCTCTTCCAGCCCGGCGTCCAGGATCTCGTTGCTCTCGCCGAAGCTGCCCATCCCGAATTTTTCCAGTGGCTGGTGTACGTAGATAGTACAGAAAGGGATCTGTGTACGGGTGTCCTCCGCCTCCCGGAAGAAGGCCACTTGCAATAAGACCTGTATGGGATTGGTCACCTGTTTGGAACTGCGGAGGGCGCCCGATACATTACTGCCGATGACCAGGTCGGCCCCCATCTGCCGGACGTCTTTTACGGGAAAATTTCTTACGACGCCACCGTCCACTAATTTTTTCCCGTCATATTCCACGGCGGTGAAGATGGAGGGAATGGCCATGCTGGAGCGCAGGGCCGATACGATCTCCCCGCTGTCGATCACTACCGCGTCGCCGGACGACACATCGGTAGCAACACATTTGAAGGGGATGGGAAATTTGGAAAAATCTTTTATTTTATACACCGGGCGGAAGAGCTCGGAGAATTTAAGCCATAACTCCTGGGCTTCAATCACCCCGGTAGCAAACCGGAACCAATGATTCACCCAGGGCAGCTCGATATCGTATTTGCCATACTCGTCTTTCTCCTCCATGATCATACTCTTCATGGTGGACTGGCTGGAGAAGAGCAGGTCCCAGTCTATATGGCGGGTGATCTTCTCAATGGAATCTGCGGAATATCCAACGGCATAGAGGGCGCCGAGAATGCTGCCCATACTGGTCCCCGTGACATAATCGATCTTCAGCCCGGCCGAATCGATAGCCTTCAGAATGCCGATATGCGCTAACCCTTTGGCTCCGCCTCCGCTTAGCACGAGCCCGATCCGGGGCCGATGCCGGGCAGAATCGTCCGGTGTCGGCGTCAGCGTCTGTGCAGATACATGGATACAAAAAAATACCAATACACTGTAGACGAGGAAATATCTCGATGGACTATTCATGAAAAAATGTTCTCAAATGCTTTTCCTTGTCTTACCGGTTATAAGCTACTAAAGCGCCTTTTCCAACTCCATGATCTTTTCGAACACCTGCTCGTACTGTTTGTTCGCCTTATCCAATTCGTCGCTGGTCTTCTTATAAGCTAATTCAGCCTCTACAAACTTATTCCTATCTGAATACGTTGAAGAGTCCGCCAGGGATGCTTCCTGCAGGGATCTTTGTTTAGTCAGGTTCGCAATCCTTTCCTCCAGTTCCTGGAACAACTTCTGCTGCCGCTGCAATTCTTTCTTTTGTTCCTTATTGATAGGAGTATTGACGGGCGCGACCATCACCGGAGCAAGAGGTCCATTATTGCCCGTTTTAGCGGCAGCCGGCTGATTGCCATTACTGCCCGACTTACCCGTTGATGTATTGCCAGGGGATTGCGATCCGTCGTTTCCTGGTTTGGATACGGTCTTTGCGGACGACTCACCTGCTCCCGACTTAGCCGCCGCAGAAGCCGCCGCCAGGCGGGCCGCCACATTGCGCTCCTTCCAATCCACCCACTCGGCATAAGTACCCTTGAACTCCCGGATCTGGTGTTCGTCGATCTCCCAGATCTTATTGGCCGTTTTGGAAATGAAATAACGGTCATGGCTCACCAGCAGCAAGCTGCCTTCGTATTTGTTCAGCGCGTCGATCAGCAGATCGCAGGAATGCATATCCAGGTGGTTGGTAGGCTCATCCAGCAAAAGGAAATTGGCCTTGCTGACGATCGTCTTGGCCAGGGCGATCCTTGCTTTTTCTCCCCCGCTCAGCACCTTGATCTTTTTGTCGATGTCATCCCCGCTAAACAGAAAACATCCCAGCAACACCCTTAACTCCAGGTCCGTCTTCTGGCTCCCGCAAGCCTGCATTTCCTCCAGCAGGGTATTGTTGACGTCCAGGGCCTCCATCTGATGCTGCGCGTAAAAGCTCTCTTCTACATTATGTCCCCATATCCTTTCCCCGGTGAAAGGCTCCACCCCGGCCACCATTCGCAGCAGCGTGGATTTTCCCTTTCCGTTGGCCCCGATCAGGGCGATCTTGTCTCCCCGGTCGATCTCCGCCGAGGCATTTTCCACGATCGTCAGCGCTCCGAACTTTTTCGTAGCGTGCTTAAGGGTGGCCAGCACCCGGCCGGGGGTCTTATCCACCCGGAAATTGATCTTTATATTGGGACGTTCGATCTCCATGTCTTCGATGCGGTCGATCTTGTCCAGTCTTTTCATGGCGCTCTGGGCGGCGGCAGCCTTGCTGGCTTTGGCGCGGAATCGCTCGATGAATCGTTCCTGCTGACGGATATAATCCTGCTGGTTCGCAAAAGCCTGCTGCTGCAGTTCCACCCGCAGCGCCTTCTCCGTCTCGTAATAGCTGTAGTTCCCCTTATAAATGTGCAGTTCCTTCTGATAGACTTCCACGATCTTGGTCACCATCCGGTCCAGGAAGTACTTATCATGGCTGACGATCACCACCGATCCCTGGTAATGCTGCAGGTATTTTTCCAGCCATTCGATAGACGGAAGGTCCATGTGGTTGGTAGGCTCATCCAGTAGAAGGAGGTCCGGTTGCTGGAGGATCATCTTGGCCAGCAGGACGCGCATCCGCCAGCCCCCGCTGAACTCCCGGAAGGGGCGCTGCAGGTCGGCATTGGCAAAGCCAAGCCCCTGTAAGATCTCTTCCGTCCGGTGATGGATGCTATAGCCGTCCAAAGTGTCCATTTCATGGAGGGCATCCGTATATTGGTGGAGAAGGGCATTATCTTCCGGGTTTTGCTCCAGTTTTTTGCCTAATTCCTCGATGTCCTTTTCCAGTTTTAACACTTTTTCGAAGGCCGTCATAGCCACTTCCAGGATCGAGCCGTTCGTGTCGAAGCTCAGCAGGTCCTGGTGCAGGTAGCCGATGGTCGTGGTGCGGCTTCTTTCCACTGTACCCTCCGAAGGCTTGTATTCCCCTGCCAGCAATTTCAATAAAGTGGATTTTCCCGTTCCGTTGTAGCCGATCAGCCCGATCCGCTCGTTGGGCTGTATATGCCAGGTGGCGTCTCTTACTATGATCCTGGCTCCGAATTCAAAAGTTACATCTTGTAGTCCTGCTAGCATGATTCCCCAAAAGTTTTGGCAAAAATAGTGCAATCTTGCCGGTCCTCCGCTCACTTTTATGCGTTAAATTTGCCGAAATTCGCTATATGAAGAAAATAGTATTGTTGATCATCGTTTTCTTACTGGCCGGATTGCTGGCCTACCGGCTATTTTCCGGAAAAGAGGCCCAACCCGTGGAAAACAAAGACCAGGCCCTGAAAATCAGTAAGAATTCCGGCGCTTTCAATACGGCTTTTGCGGAATTAATGAGCGATTACTATTCGCTGAAGGATGCCCTGGTGGAATGGGATACCGTCCAGGCCGATCACGCCGCCTATATATTGGGGCAAAAAGCGGACAGCCTCCCTTTAAAAGACCTGAAAGCGGACTCCGGCATTATTATGACTGCCCGCAGCATGGCCGCCAGCATCGGGGGGGAAGCCAAAGGTTTTACCGGAGAGACGAATATCGAAGCAAAGAGAAGGGCGTTCAATGCGCTCACCGATCAACTATACACCCTGATCAATACGGTACGGTATGACGGGGAGACGATCTACCATGTACGATGCCCCATGGCTTTTAAAGACTCCGAAGAGGGTTTCTGGCTGAGCAATAATGCGAAGATCCTCAATCCCTACCTGGGTAAGAAACACCCGGTCTATAAAGAAAAGATGCTGGGTTGCGGAGAGATCACCGATTCCGTGGGTTTCGTAAAGAAATAGCGGCCCGTCCAGGCGGCGCGCCGGGTCCCGGTCAGGCCGGTCCGTATAAGCCGGGTCCTTCACTCCGGTCTGTAAATGAATTTCACGGTGGCCGTTTTCTGCTCGGTCGACGAAAGAAAGACCTGCATTTTCTGCGTCCCGGCCGTCACGACCATCAGCGCCGTATTGGGAGGGATCTCCCCCAGGTTGTCGGCATACATCACTAATTCGTATTCCACCCCGGGAAAAGCATTGAAGTCGAGCGTGAGCGGCTTGTCCCGGAGCATTTGCCGGTACAGCAGGAGCTTATTATTGATGAGGACGGTGACCGTATCGTGATCAATTTCCGCATTGTCGTATAATTCGATCTTTATTTTGGGACTGCTGACAATGACCGTCTTAATGACATCCTTCTCCCTGAGTTGCAGGTGCAGGGACTGCTGAAGCCTGAGCAGGGTATCGCTTTGTTCGATATCGACCGGGAAATCGGAAGATCCGGCTTTCTTTAACTCTATCTTCCCCGGGGGACAGGCCGCCCGTTTCCCTGAAATAATGCCCTTCCAGTCTCCGCTCAATAATTCCTCCCCGCCCTTGTTCGAATAATGAAGATCATAGGTCTTGATGCAGGGGGCGCAGTCCAGGGGGATGTTTTCCTGCAGCACCCGGTTCTCTATCAATACCAGCCGGTGCGTTTGTGCATTGTAGCGGCCGGTAAAGTTCATTTTAATGAAATGTTCTTTATCGTAATAATCGTAGGCTTTTCCCGTGATCTGGTCACCCGTGAAGTTGATCTGCAGCTCCAGGTAATACCGGGGATAGCAGCCCCCGGGCCCCTGGGTCAGGGTCCCTTTCCAGATCCCATTGAGATCTTCCGAAGCGATCAGGCATCCGGGTAACAAGAAAAGAAACAGAATAAGCAGTCTTTGCATAATGGGATTCCCGGGTTAACACTCATTTAAGCTTTTCATATTTGAAAACGACCACGGCATTTTTTTGTTCCGTAGAAGTAATGCGTACTTCATACTCCTTATCGCCGGCTTTTACGATCATCAGGGAAGTATTGGGAGGGATATCCCCTTCATTCTCGGCCACCATCACCAATTCATGATAATCCTCGGACTCATCCAGGTGCAACGTGAGCACGATCGGCCGGTCCGTGAGCATGGCGTGGTTGATCACCTGCTTTTTATCCAGGTAAACGGAGATCGTATCGTGGTCGATGGCCCCGTCGTCATAGATGTTCAGGACCACTTCATTTGTATTCACGGTAATGGTTTTCACCAGCTGATTCGACCGGGATAACAGCACCCGGGGAGTGATGACGGCGAATTTCTTCCCGATCCCTGACGTTGAATCCATTTTGGATAGGGGCTGAGTGGCCTGGAGAGTGCTGATCTTTGCCATCGGCATCGGAGCTTTTTCGGGCGCCGGGTTCTTCTTCACCGGGGCAGCCACCGGCTTTTTCGACGGACTTGCCTTCACCGTGGCGTCCGGGGCCGGAGCAACACCCGGGGGCGGAGTTTTATGCGGAACAGGCTTTTTCAATGGGCTTGCCTTCACCGTCGTCTTTGGGGCTTCTTTTTCCTTCAACGCTTCTTCTTCCTCTTTTTTCTCCAAAAAAGGCTCCTTATAAAAATCGGAGGAGCTCACTTTTCTCAGGAATACAGAACCCCGGCCGCAATTGGAAGAATCCCGGACATTCATGCTGACAAAATTGCCTTCCAGGAATTCCTCATCGCCGGATTTGGAATATTGCAGGAAACAGGTCATGATACAGACATCTCCCGACTGATTGCGCACCTCCAGCAATTTACCTTCCTGCAATAGCACTTTGCTGGTTCTGGGATTGACGGTACCGGCCGCGGCGGCCTTCCCGTAGAACAAAGAGGAGAGATAGGAATAGGTGACGGCTTCCAGGGACTTGTCGTGTTGCGCGATCTGCACTTCGAACTTATAACGGTCATCGAATAGCGAAGATCGGCTCGCCATACTGCCCGAACGAAAATGCCCCTGCCAGACACCCGTAAGATCCTGGGCGGCGGCACTACTACCGACCGTAAAAAATAAAAGAAGGATAAAAAAGCTCCGCATGCTCAGGTGTTTCACTTTAGCAAGTTAAAGGAAATAATTTATTTCGGGATGCCGTTGGTCAATGGCCGGGAAAGAACACAGTTCTTTGGTCCAACTGAGCGCAGCGAAAGTTGCGAACAAGGAAGGGCAAGGAACGCCGCCCTGACGAAGTTCTCCCATCAAAAATGAAAATAAGCAGGGCAAGGTAAATTTGAAAGGACCCTGCCCTGCTTATTTCTGGTAAGAGTTCGTTAATTTTGCACCCTTATGATCAAGATCACTTTTCCCGACGGAGCCATCAGAGAATATGCAAAAGGCTCCACTGCATTAGACATTGCCAAATCCATCAGTGAAGGATTGGCAAGAAAGGTACTGGCGGCCAGTGTAAACGGACAGGTATGGGATGCGACACGCCCCATCCTGGAAGATTCCACGTTGAAATTACTCACCTGGTCCGATACGGATGGCAAATCCACTTTCTGGCACTCCTCCGCCCACCTGCTGGCCGAAGCCGTCGAATCCCTGTACCCGGGCGTCAAATTCTGGGTGGGACCGGCCGTTGACAATGGCTTCTATTATGATATGGACCTGGGCGGCCGGCAAATTACGGAAGAAGACCTGCGCAAGCTGGAAGCCAAAATGGCGGAACTGGCTAAGAAAAACGAAGTCTACCAGCGTAAGGAGATCAGTAAAGGAGACGCCGTTCAATATTTCACGGACAAAGGCGACGAATATAAACTCGATCTCTTACAGAACCTCAAAGACGGTGAGATCACTTTCTATACGCAGGGCGCGTTTACCGACCTCTGCCGCGGGCCGCATATCCCCAATACCAGCTTTATCAAGGCGTGCAAACTGACCAATATAGCAGGCGCCTACTGGAAGGGCGATGAAAAGAACAAACAGCTGACTCGGGTTTACGGAGTCACCTATCCTTCCCAAAAGGAACTGGATGAATACCTGGTATTGCTGGAAGAAGCGAAGAAAAGAGACCACCGCAAACTGGGTAAGGAGCTGGGTATCTTCACCTTCGACGATGAAGTAGGCCCCGGACTCCCCCTGTGGATGCCCAATGGCGCCATTGTTATCGAAGAGCTGGAAAGACTGGCCAAAGAAAGCGAAGAGCGGGCCGGCTATAAGAGGGTAGTGACCCCCCATATTGCCAAGGAGAGCCTTTACCTTACCAGCGGCCATCTTCCTTATTACCAGGATAGTATGTACCCTCCCATGGAACTGGAAGGCGTGAAATATTACCTGAAGGCGATGAACTGCCCCCATCACCACAAAATATTTGCAGCCGAGCCTAAAAGCTATAAGGATTTACCCTACCGCCTGGCGGAATATGGCACCTGCTACCGATATGAACAAAGCGGGGAACTGTTCGGGCTGATGCGGGTACGCTGTTTGCATATGAACGATGCCCATATCTACTGCACCAAGGAGCAGTTCTATGAGGAATTCAAGGCGGTCAATGAGATGTACCTTCAGTATTTCAAAATTTTCGGTGTAGATAAATATGTCATGCGGCTCAGCCTGCATAACCCGGACAAACTGGGGCAGAAATACATCGACGAACCCGAACTGTGGAAGGAAACCGAGGCCCTGGTAAGGGACGTGCTCATCCGGACCAATACTCCCTTTGTGGAAGTTCAGGACGAAGCGGCTTTCTATGGACCGAAGATCGACGTTCAGATCTGGAGCACCATCGGCCGTGAGTTCACGCTGGCGACCAACCAGGTGGATTTCGCACAGGGCAAACGCTTCAAACTGGAATTCACCAATAAGGAGAACCATGCAGAGACTCCCCTGATCATTCACCGGGCCCCCCTGGGGACCCACGAACGGTTCATCGGATTCCTCCTGGAGCACTATGCCGGCAAGTTCCCGGTATGGCTGGCTCCCTTACAGGTGAAGATCCTTCCGATCAGCGATAAGTTCCTGGATTATGCACAAAACCTTTTACATTCCCTGAAAAATGCGGATATTCGTGCATCAATCGACGATCGTAGCGAGAAGATCGGCAAAAAGATCCGGGATACGGAATTGGCCAAAGTTCCTTACATGCTGGTAATCGGCGAGAAAGAAATGAATGACGGCAAAGTAGCCGTGCGGAGACAGGGAAAAGGAGATCTTGGCGTAAAATCTATCGACGAATTCATCGAAGGCATTAAATTGGAAATTAAATCGCGGAGTGCAGAATAATTGCAGGGCCGCCTTTAATATTTCAATATTAGTTTTGTTTGTTATTCAGTAACTTTATCAACCCCCTCTAAAGGGATGGGGCTAAACTTAAAAATTGTAAATGGCATTTCCACCACGACAACCGAGAGGTAATTTTAATCCACGTTTCAGAAAAGAACAACAACAAGAACACCGTACCAATAATATGATCAGGGTACCCCAGGTACGATTGGTCGGAGACAATATAGAGGTAGGGGTCTATCCGATCCAGGAAGCCTTAAAAATGGCGCAGGAGCAACAGCTCGATCTGGTAGAGATCTCTCCCAATGCAGACCCGCCCGTATGTAAGATCATCGATTATAATAAATTCCTTTACGAGAAGAAGAAGAAGGAAAAGGAGATGAAGGCCAAGAGCAAGGCCTCCGAAGTAAAGGAGATCCGGTTCACCCCGAATACGGATGACCATGACTTCGATTTCAAGGCCAAACACGCCGAGAAATTCCTGAAGGATGGCAATAAAGTAAAGGCCTATGTGCAATTCAAAGGCCGTGCAATCCAGTTCAAGGAAAGAGGTGAATTGCTGCTCCTGAAATTCGCCGAACGATTGAATGACGCCGGCGTTCTGGAAGGCATGCCCAAGATGGAAGGTAAAAGAATGCTTGCCATCTGGGCCCCCAAACCCCAGAAGAAAAAAGAAAAAGGCGCATCTGCTTCTTAATCAGCTTATTATATAATAAAAGAGCCGGCCCGCATGCGCGGTCGGCTTTATAATTTGCCTTTATTGCCATTTATTCCTTTAAAAACATTACCTTTGCGCTCCATTTTAACAGCCCGTACGGCTCCATAAGTGGTCCGCCTGTGCGGGCCCGCCAGCAGGGTGTCATTCTAAAAGGATTAGAAAATGCCAAAGGTAAAGACCAACTCAAGTGCCAAAAAGAGGTTTAAAGTGACCGGCACCGGCAAAATCAGCTTCCAGAAAGCTTTCAAACGCCACATTCTTACCAAGAAATCGAAAAAGCGCAAACGTGTCATGAACAAGAAAGGGTTCGTTAGTGCGGCTAACACCGATTTTGTCAAACGTTTATTAAGACTTAAATAAGCCAGCGCAAGCCGCCAAGCTTATCCGAAATTTCCACATTATTTAATTTTCAAATCAGTAAGATATGCCACGTTCAGTAAATGCCGTTGCTTCCCGGGCACGCAGAAAACGCATCTTAAAAGAGGCAAAAGGGTTCTATGGCAAACGTAAAAATGTATACACCGTCGCCAAGAACGTATTGGAGAAGGGCCTTCAATATCGCTATGTAGGCCGTAAGTTGAAGAAAAGGGAATACCGCACTTTGTGGATCGCCCGTATCAACGCCGCCGTAAGGGCAGAAGGATTGACCTATTCTGTCTTTATTCATAAGCTGGCTGAAAAAGGAATTGGCCTCGACCGTAAAGTACTGGCTGACCTGGCTATGAATGAGCCGGCTTCCTTCAAGGCGCTGGTAGCTGCCGTTAAATAAATGGTAACACTATAATAATACTGACCGGGCTCTCGTAAAAGGGCTCGGTTTTTTATTTTAGTAATTGTTGAAAAAACTACACTTTTGCATTGTTTTTTCAGTATCAGAGTAGTATTTCCATTATTAATCTTTAATATTTTACAATCTGGACCAGTCAATGAATAATACATACACCGACCTGGTGAAGCAAACCTTCAACTTTCCCCAAGACGGGTTTGACGTTAAAGAGAATTCCCTTCAATTCAATGGCCTCGACCTGAAGGCATTGATCGCCAAGTATGGTACTCCGATGAAGCTGACCTACCTGCCCAAGATCGGCATGCAGATCGGCAAAGCAAAGAAGATGTTTGCCAATGCGATCAAAAAACACAAATACGAAGGAAAATACTACTACTGCTATTGTACCAAGAGCTCCCATTTTTCCTTTATCGTAGAAGAAGCCCTGAAGCATGATATTCACCTGGAAACTTCCTACGCCTACGATATAGAGATCATCAAGAGATTATACGCCCGCAAGAAGATCACCAAGGATACCTATATCATCTGCAATGGATTTAAGCAGAAGCCTTATACCAGCCGCATCGCATCCCTGTTGAATACCGGGTTTAAAAATGTGATACCGGTCCTGGATAATAAGGAAGAGCTGCAGCAGTACAAGCGGTCGGTAAAAGTTCCTTTCAAGCTGGGCATCCGCGTTGCCGCGGAAGAAGAACCTAATTTCCCGTTTTATACCTCCCGCCTGGGCTTTCGCCCCCGGGACGTACTGGAATTTTATGTGGACAAGATCGAGGGGAATGAAGATCGTTTCCAGTTGAAGATGCTTCATATCTTTCTCAACAAAGGGATCAAGGACGATATCTACTATTGGAGCGAACTCAATAAGGTGATCAACCTCTATTGCCAGCTCAAGAAGATCTGCCCCGAACTGGACTCGATCAATATCGGCGGCGGCTTCCCGATCAAGCATTCCCTGGGCTTTGAATATGACTACCAGTTCATGATCAATGAAATTGTGGGTAATATCAAGAAAGCCTGTAAACGCAGCAATGTGCCTATGCCTCATATCTTCACCGAATTCGGAAGCTATACAGTAGGGGAGAGCATGGCCCATATCTATAGTGTGATCGGCCAGAAGATGCAGAACGACCGGGAGATCTGGTATATGATCGACTCCTCTTTTATCACTACTCTGCCCGATACCTGGGGTATCGGAGAGCGATTCCTCATGCTGCCGATCAATAAATGGGATGTGGAGTACCAGCGTGTCGTATTGGGAGGCATTACCTGCGATAGTCATGACTATTACGACTCGGAGGAACATATCAATGAAGTGTTCCTTCCCAAGATCCACAACGGGGAGCCTCTTTATGTGGGATTCTTCCATACCGGCGCTTACCAGGACCAGATCAGCGGATATGGCGGGATCAAACACTGCCTCATTCCTTCTCCTAAACACGTCATCGTCGGACATGACAAGAACGGGAAACTTACCGACTGGATACACGCGAAAGAGCAAACGGCGCAGAGCATGCTGAAGATCCTGGGTTATATGTAGCCGGTGGCTTGTCCATTGTAAATAATTGAATATGCAATATTATTGCAAATACCTGTTGGGTTGCCTCTTCTGCGCAGTCGCCGGCGTGGGTGTCCCTGTCCTGTCTCAAGCTCAGGCATCCGGCCCCAGCCTGACGAAGTCACAGGCCCGAACCCTATCTATATCTGCCACGGCCATCCCCCCCACAACCGAGGACTCGGTCAGGGCGGCCGTGAACGAGCTGTTCCTGGCGATGAAGAATTCCGATGCTGCCCGGCTGCGGGCCGCTTTTACCGATAGCGCCTTGCTGCAGACCATTGTCATCAATAAAGAAGGGAAGACGGTTGCGCGGAATGAATCCGTAGAGGAGTTTGCCACGTCAATCAGCAAATTGCCCCAGGGAGCTGCCGACGAGCGGATCCGGTTTGACATCGTTAAGATAGATGGGCCCCTGGCCATCGTATGGGCGCCCTATAGCTTCTATTTCAAGGGAAATTTCAGCCACTGCGGGATCGACTCCTTTCAGTTGCTCCGGTCAGGCGGAATCTGGAAGATCCTGTATATCGCCGACACACGGAGAAAAGAACCCTGCGAATAACCCTAACCTATTGCGGCCGTCCCCGGCCCCGCATGCTTATTTCTTCTTAAGCCTATATTTCTTATTGACTTTGGGATTGTCAAAATAGGCATTCAATTGCTCTTCAGTCATATTACTGGTTTCTTCCAGGGGCACTTCGATCAATTGAACCTGGGTCTGTTTCAGCTCATTTTTTAAATTAGCGATCTTTTTTACGATGTCCTGGTCTTTTTCGCCTACCAGGCCGTTGTCCCGGATAATATATTCCAACCGGCGGATAGAAGACCGGACCAGACCGGCCTGATTCTGCTCAGCTGTAAGGGGAGGGGCTACCGTTTCCTTGACGGGTACGAGGGCTACGCCGACACTGGGCAGGATCGCACCGGTAGTCTTGGCGTCATTGCTGGCGGCAGACGAGAAGATCGTACCTCCCAGGGCTGTGGTGGCCGTGGTCATATCGAAATCGGTTCTGGTATTTTTTGTTTTCTTTACCTTCTTATCCAATAAGAAGAAGGCGTATTTTAGCCGGAGGATATAGGTCCGGATATTCTTTACGGCCAGATTATACTCTTCCGTCATATAGGGATAATTCAGCGCATCCTTTACATAGATCTTTATAGTAGCAGTATCCCGCATAAAGATCTTATTGGTTCCTACAAAATAGAGGGTCAGTAGTTTTTGTTTGGCGGAATCCGTCTCTTTTACGAAATCAAAAGGCGGCGACCAGGTAAAATCATCATTACAACCTCTGATATTTGAATTGGTCTTGATAGGAACATTGGAGTAGAAATTGATATTTTCGATGGGGTAGGTGCCCGTCTCGCATTGTACCTTGAAGCTGATCGTATCTCCTTCCTCCATATACAGGACACTGCTCACCGTAGGCTTCACGTGCGAAGGAATGATCTCGGTGGTGAAGAAGACAATGGTAAAGGAGGTATCGATCCGCTCTTTGGGGTCATTGAGATTTTGCACCCCGATATTTACCTTGTATTCGAAATCATACTTCAGCCTGCCGGAAAGAAAATAAGATTTCTCTGCTTTGAAGGTCAGCAACCCGTTCTCCCGGATCTTTAATCCTACCGGGGCATTTTTCATAAAAAAGAAATAACGGCTGGGATCTCTATTGATCTCCAGCTGATAGCTGATAGTGGAGTCTACGTGCAGGGTAAAATAGGGGGTGAGATTCCGGATCCTCAAAGTTGAGTCATCACCCCTTTTTGCCGTGTCGGATATAGGCATGGGGATGTGAAAAACAGGGTTTTGTGAGAAACCTATATTGGAAAAAGCCAGACCTGCTACTACTAAAAGCCAAAACTTGATAACTTTCACGGGTTTATTCATATCCTTGGATAAAATAGGTTATTTGTCCCCGAAATTAAAACAATCACGACAGAAAGCGGGCAACAAAAAAATAAAAAAGAATCAGCTTAAGACGAACAGCCCGGACAAAAAGCATGTTTTTGGGTACTAAAACGCAAAAAAAGGGGGTTGGTTCAAGCTATAATGAAAAAAGAGGCGGCCCGGAACTAGCGAAGCGTCCTCACTGAGACCAATGAAAAGACATTATGCTTCGAAGTAAATGGAAATTTCTGAGCCAGCCTACCGGTAAAAGGCACTTTTACCGGACGAACATAAAAAGGGGGTGGCTCAGATATTTTACTTTCTGAGCCACCCCCTTTAAAACCAAAACCAACTGCTATGAAACGTTTAAAATCACTTATGAAAAAATGTCCCAATATAATTATTGGACATTGATCTGTTTAGTGCTTTCTTTTGCCTGTTCTTTTTTAGGCAGGTACAGTTTCAGAACGCCGTTTTCATACTTAGCCTGTATCCCTTCGCTGTTAATGCGATCGTCGAGGGTAAAGCTGCGTTTGAAACTCCTGAAAGAAAATTCCTTCCGGATCGTCTTATATTCTTCCGTCTTAGCTTCTTCTTTTTTCTCGAAGCTGATAGTCAACAGACCATTTTCCAGAGCCAGCTTAAAATCTTCCTTGCTGCGGCCCGGAGCGCTTACTTCCAGGTGATAACCGTCAGTGGTCTCATGAATATTTACCGGAGGAAAGCTGGAATATCCTTCCCGTCCCCAGGTGGTAGGAAGTTCATGAAAGAATTCATCTACAAAGCTGGAAAGGCTCTTGTGGCCTGCGTTGTTAACTTTTACGAGTGTCATAGTAATGCTTATTTTTTGAGTTATTCAATTTGTTTGACGGGAGAGAAAGATCAAACCCTATACCAGTAGACCCAAAAGCCATTTCCCAGGAATTTTTGGCAAGACAGTCCCATTTTGTGTGACATAATTGCGGTAAGTCTCAGTGTTTCATGACATTTGTTCCGGTTGAGGAGGGCTACCCATTCATATTATCCGGATTTAAGGGCCAAAATCAACTTTTTAAGTAATTTTGTGTTAGACTTAGAATAATGTAATCAATCAAAAAAAATCATAATAGAAATGTATCCAGCAGAAATAGTATTACCGATGAAGGAGGAGTTAACAGACAATGGTTTTAACGAATTACAGACTCCTGCCGAGGTAGATGCACAATTGGAGAAGACGGGAACAACCCTGGTCATGGTCAATTCCGTATGCGGCTGTTCAGCAGGTTCGGCCCGCCCGGGTGTGCTGATGGCAGTAGCCAATAGTACTAAAAAGCCTGATTTTTTGACCACTAGCTTTGCAGGGTTCGATGTGGAGGCTATTCAAAAGATAAGGGAACATCTGTTACCTTATCCTCCCTCTTCTCCTGCTATCGCCTTATTTAAGGATGGACAATTGGTGCATATGATCGAGCGCCACCAGATCGAAGGCCGGCCCGCTCAACTGATCGCGCATAACCTGATCGCAGCTTTTGACGAATATTGCTGATTGATGAATGGGAAGTTTTTGCTGGAGTTTTCCAGCTTTGCTCATAGTAATGCCCCTTCTGTTCGCAGAAGGGGTTTTTTGTGTTCCCGCACTACAATTCCCTCAGTTCCTCCACGACAATCCCGGTGCTCGTGCTGATTATATCGAGAGGAACACCTTTGGTCTTAAGAGTTTTAGCCAACCCGATTCTCATTTCAATCCTTCCTTTTGCTTCACCTTCTATCATTCCTTCTATTCGTCCCTCTTCTCGCCCTTCTTCTCGTCCCTCTTCTCGTCCTTCCTCTAACCCTTTCTCTAGCCCTTTCTCTAGCCCTCTCTTTAACCCTTTCTTTAGCCCTTTCTCCTCACCTGTTTTTTCGCCTTCCCTGGCCGCATTATCTCTTGCCGTATTGATCACACTATTTAGATCCCGGTATATTTTCAGGCTATATTCGTAACTCGCCCATCCTGTCCGGTCAAGCCTGGCTAGCGAAGCCTTTTCGAGGGCCTTTTCAAAGATAACCTCCCCTTCAAAGATCTTGGGTATGGCATCAAAGCCTTCCAAATGTTTGATAAAATAGAGCCATTTGTCCAACCGGGTTTCCAACTCATGCTCCTTCTTACTGAAATTGGGCATTTCCAGGTAGATATAGGTTAATTTATCATAAAACACAACACCATGCTGATCCTTCAATCTTATCAAATGGACCACTTCTCTTCTTTCGCACTCCGTCTTATAATCATTGAAGGTAAAATCCAGAATACCTATGCAAAAGACAGGTTTCAGGTTAAAGTCCCATTCACCCTTTTCCGCCTGCTCTACAATAGGAAAGGCAGAATAATAAATGCTTCTTTCCTTGAAAAAGTTGTGCTTTTCCTTTTGCATCTCTACGATAAATTTCTCCCCCTGCTGATTTTCACAATAGATATCATACATAGCTCTGCGATCCTCCTTTGACCGGCCTAATTGCTCCGGGTTTCTGAATGAAAGGTCTATTATAGGCGCCTGCAGGGGCAAAAGGGCATTCAGGAAGTCCATCAACATAGGTTTGCTGGCTTCCTCGCCAAAGATTTTTTTGAAACCAAAATCCGTAAACGGATCTACATATTTTACTTCCATGATCTCCTCCTTGTAAATTTTAACCCTGCAAAATTAAAGAGGTCTTAAAAGCCAATTCAAAAAATCGTGGTTTTGCAAAAAATAATTGAAACAGAAAGCCCCTCTGTGGAAAACTCATTTCCCGGTTAAAAATATCCACATCTGTGAATAATCTATAGGACGCAGTAATGGCGCGTATTTCGTGGAAAAAGTGTTCCCCGTGGAACATTTTTGTGGAACGGCAATCCCCAGACTTTAGTGTGTGTGGATATTTTTTTATTTGGAGAAGCGGAATCGACCTCTTTTTGCTGTATAAAGAGCTCAGTTTCTTTTACTTCGGAGAGAATATTTTTTTTGAGCATTTTAATGTAGGTTTGTGCTCTTGTGAATCTTCGCTTTGCCAGATCATGCTCTTGCGGGGATTGTGAAAATCTTTTTAGTTATGTATCCCAATCTTTATTACGCTTTCAAGGATTTATTCGGAGCAGGCGAACGCTGGCAATTTTTACGGTTTGTTAATTCATTTGGGTTTTTCGTGGCCCTGGCATTCGGAGCCGCCTTTATCGTCTTATCCAAAGAATTGCTCCGTAAGGAAAGAGAAGGACTCTTATATGGAAAAGATGAGCTTATTCTTGTCGGCAAACCGGCAGGGCCGATGGAACTGTTCCTGAACTTTGTCCTTGGGTTTTTATTGGGATTTAAAATTATCGGGCTATTCGTATCCAATAGCTCCCTCACCGCTAATCCGCAGGATTTTATCATGTCCTCCGAAGGCAGCTGGCCGGCCGGCATCCTGGTAGGTCTCCTTTTTCTGGGCTTGAAATGGTGGGAAAAGAACAAACAGAAACTACCGGCGCCGGAGGAAAGAAAAATAAGGATCTGGCCCCACGACAGGGTAGGGGATATGACGATCTTCGCTGCCATCTTCGGCTTTGCCGGAGCCAAGATCTTCAACAGCCTGGAGACCTGGGACGATTTTATACGAAACCCCGTCGAATCCCTCTTCTCCTTCAGCGGACTGACCTTTTACGGAGGTTTGATCTGCGCCGCCCTGGCTATCTGGTATTATGCTAAAAAGAATGGAATTACCTTCTGGCATCTGAACGATTCCGCCGCCCCGGCCCTCATGCTGGCCTATGCCATTGGTCGTATCGGGTGCCAGGTCTCCGGAGACGGAGACTGGGGGATCCTCAACAGCGCTTATTATACGACTCCCGATGGCAAGCCTTCCCTGTCCAGTCCGCAACTGTTCGAAAGAGTCGTAACCCAATATAAACAGCTCTACCTGCCCCAGTTCGGTAGCCTGGATAATGTCCGGCACCTGAGCGTCAAAGCTCCTTCCTTTCTGCCCGACTGGCTGTTCGCCTATCCCTATCCGCATAATGTCATTAATGAAGGAGTACGGATCACCGGCTGTGACGGCCAATATTGCAGCCAACTACCCATCCCCGTCTTCCCGACCCCTTTCTATGAGACCCTGGTCTGCCTCGGACTCTTCTTCGTCCTCTGGTCCATCCGTAAACGATTGAAGATCCCCGGAGCTTTATTCGCCGTCTACCTGATCCTCAACGGAATCGAGCGTTTCTTTATAGAAAAGATACGAGTCAACACCACCTATAGCATTTTCGGATTCCATCCCACCCAGGCCGAGATCATCTCCTCCCTGCTGGTTATTTCAGGAGGCGTCCTGCTGGTAGTACTGAAAAGGAAAAATAAGGCGGCGCCTGTCGGGAGTTAAGCTCGCGGACATCCACCAACCTTTCCTCCTCCAATAGCTCCTTTTATCCTTCTTCCTTTTTTTCCTGTAACACGCCGGTAATTTCCGCGTCTCATTACCCAACAAGATTGCCTGATGTCACTGAAAAAAGCTTCTATGTCAATTAAATTTCCCGGCAGACCCATCTGCCGGTAATTTCGACAAGTGAAGTAATCGTAGCCCCAACCCCATTCCCCTAAAAATCGAAGTGAATAGATCCTACCAATTATCAATGATAATGGCCATCTACCACAAAACAATGTTCTATGTAATGCAAAGTACCAATCTTTGTATTGTAATAAACAAGCAACAGTACCAAACATATAAAAGAACTATTATGAAGAAGATCAAAACCTTGCTAACTGTATTTCTCGCTGCTAACCTGTCCCTTGCTGGATTTGCACAGGAAACTGCCGGTAAAATCAGCGGGCAGGTCGGTGATGACAGCCAGAAGCCAATAGAATCTGCCACGATCTCCCTCCTTAACGCACGTGATTCCTCCCAGACTAAAGCGACCGTCACTAACAAAACAGGCCATTTTGAATTAAAAAATATCAGGGAAGGGAAATACCTGGTATCCGCCAGCACAGTAGGGCATACCACCACCTATTCTTCCCCCTTCGAATTATCTGCCGCCAAATCTTCTGTCGTACTGCCCCCCCTGGTCCTGCAAGCTGCCACCAGCAGTCTCCAGGCAGTAGCCGTCGTAGGAAAAAAACCTTTTATCGAACAGAAATCCGACCGCATGGTCGTTAACGTCGACGCATCTCCCTCCAATGCCGGCTCTACAGCCCTCGAAGTCCTGGAGAGATCCCCCGGCATCACCCTGGACAAGGATGACAATATCAGCCTGAAAGGCAAACAGGGCGTCACCATCATGATCGATAATAAACCTACCTATTTATCGGCTTCCCAACTGGCCAGCTATCTCAAAAGCCTGCCTGCCTCCGCGATCGACCAGATCGAGATCATGACCAACCCCTCCGCCAAATACGATGCCTCCGGCAACTCCGGCATTATCAACATAAAAACGAAAAAGAATAAGACCAAAGGTTTTAACGGCAGCGCCACCCTCACCCATACCCAGGGCGTCTATCCCAAACCCAGCGGCAGCCTCAACCTGAATTACCGCAACGGAAAGACCAATTTCTTCCTGAATGCAGGCTACTCTCATTGGGAAGGCTTCCAGCAATTGAATATCAACCGTAATTACCTCGACCCCGGACCCGGTAAAGTCATCAACTCGATCTTCACCCAACAGACGGATATGCATTTTATTAATCCCGAACTGAATGTCAAATTCGGAATGGACTATTATGCCAGCGATAAAACCACCCTGGGATTCGTGGTCAGCGGCTTCAGGAATCAGGAGAACAACCGGTCTAACAGCAATATCTTCCTGAAAGACGCCAACAACAACATCGACAGCATCGTCTATTCCCCCAGCACCAATAACACCACCTGGAAGAACGGATCCGTCAATCTTAACTATCGCCACCAATATGACTCCACCGGAAGAGAACTGACCATCGATCTCGATTATGTCAGGTACTCATCTCACAGCGACCAGTATTTTGACAATATCACTTATTACCCGGATATGAGTAAGAAGAACGAGACCATCCTCACCGGCAACCTGCCCAGCGATATCAATATCTATACCGCCAAAACGGACTACACCCAGCCCCTTTCCAAAAGCCTTAAATTAGAGACCGGTCTTAAATTCAGCTACGTCAACACCGACAATACCGCCAATTACTTCAACCTGATCAACAATACCCCTGAAGTGGATACCACCAAGACCAACCATTTCCTCTACCGGGAGAATATCAATGCAGCCTATGCCAACCTGACCAAACAATATAAGAAATGGAGCATCCAGGCAGGCCTGCGATTCGAGAATACCAATTACTCCGGCCACCAACTGGGCAATGGCCTTTCTACGATCAACAAAGACTCCTCTTTTTCACGGAGCTATGTCAATTTATTCCCGACTTTGTACATAAGCTACCAGGCTAATGCGAAAAATCAGCTGACCCTGAATTACGGCCGCCGCATCGACCGGCCTGCCTACCAGGACCTCAACCCCTTCCTGTTCTTCCTGGATCAGTATACCTACCAGGCGGGTAACCCTTATCTCCAGCCGCAGTTTACCCATAACGTAGAACTGTCCCATACCTATAACAGTTTCCTCACTACCACCCTTAACTATAGCTATACCAAAGACTTCTTCTCCGAGACCTTCGAGCAATCCGGCCACGCGACCATCGTCCGTAACGGCAATATCGGCAGCAGGCAAAATGCCGGCATCGCCATCAGCGCACAGGTGCCTGTCGCCAAATGGTGGATGGCGGTATTGTATACGAACGTGAATTACAATAAGTTCAGCGGCATGCTCTACGGAGAAAATATAAATGTAGAAGCCACGACCCTCTTACTGAATCTGAACAACCAGTTCACCTTTTCCAAAGGCTGGTCCGGCGAACTATCCGGCTTCTATCGCACCAAAGGCATAGAGGGGCAGGTCGTCGTCTATTCAATGGGCCAGGCTTCCGCCGCCATCTCGAAGAAACTGCTGAAGGATAAAGCCAGCCTTAAGCTCGGCGTCCGGGACTTCCTCTATACCATGCGGCCCAAAGGATACATCAATTTCCAGCAGACAGAAGCCACCTTCCAAAACAAGCACGACAGCCGCCAGGTCAGCCTCACCTTTACCTACCGCTTCGGCAAGCCCTTAAAAGGCGCCTCCGACAGAGGGCATAGCGGAGCCGGCGATGAACAGAGCAGGGTGAAAACAGGGGGAAATGGCAATTAATTTCCTAGATTTGCCGCATAACTCAACATTATGCCATCCTTTGATATTGTCAGCAAAGTCGATCCACAGGTATTGGACAATGCCGTGAACGTGACTAAAAAAGAGGTTACTAACCGCTTTGACTTCAAGGACTCTCCTGTGAAAATCGAATTGAACAAGAAAGATTCGAAGATCGACCTGGAAGCGGAAAGCGATATGAAAGTAAAACAGATCATCGACGTCCTCATCAGCCGCTCAATGAAACAGGGACTGGATCCCCTGGCTTTCGACCTCAGCAAGGAGCCTTATCCCAGCGGGAAAGTGACAAAAATGGAAGTGCCGGTCCGTAACGGACTGAAGCAGGAAGATGCCAAAAAGGTCACCAAGCTCATCAAGGACTCCGGGCTGAAAGTTCAGGCCCAGATCATGGACGACCTGGTCCGGGTCACCGCTAAAAAAATAGACGACCTGCAGGCTATTATCAAACTCTGCGGAGGGGCCAACCTGGGTATTGCCCTCCAATATATAAACATGCGCAGCTAGAGGGGCTTTTTTACATATTTGAAGCCTGAATTATTTGGAAACAACCTGCATATAGCCTAATTTTGCACCCTTATTCAAAATGTTGTACGGCCAAATCCGTGCAACCCAAACAGGCAAATTATGAAAAAAGGTCTCCACCCGACAAACTATCGGTTCGTTATTTTCAAGGATATGAGTAATGGATACTCCTTTCTCAGCCGTTCCTCTGCTCAATCCAGGGAAACAGCCAAGTGGGAAGACGGTAATGAATATCCCCTGATCAAATTGGAAATCTCCAATACCTCCCATCCCTTCTTTACCGGAAAGAATATCCTGGTAGATACGGCCGGAAGGATCGACAAATTCAAAAAACGTTACGGGCTGAAAACACCCGCTGCCCCGGCTGCAGATGCAGACGCCGCAAAATAAAAATAGTAGCTTCGACGCCAACTCATCAGTCCCTTCCCCCTACCGGGAGGGGATTTTTTTGTCACCCCACCTCCGTTTTTTCGTAGTTTTACCCCATGGACATGGATACACTCTTCCCCTTCACCAGTACCCGCCCGGTCTCTGCTATCCGCCTGGGTATCCTGACGCTTGGGGAAAAATGGGATCGCCTCCTGCCCGGCGGAAAGCCTCAGGGCCTTCCCTCTACTATCGTTCCCAACAGGGCACTGGCAGAACAGATCCGGCAGGAACAGGCCGCACCCGCCCTCTCCCCGGCAGCCATCTCCCGCATCCTGCCCCAGGCCCAACAACTGGTATACCCCTGGCAGATCTTCCAGCTCAACGACAGCGCCCTCCGGGATGACTTCGAATTATTAACCAAAGGAAGACAATCAGCCCCCATCCCCCCTTCCGTACAGGTCATTTCCCCCGAATCCATCTTTATCGAAGAAGGCGCGACCATCACCCACTCGATCCTTAATGCCTCCACCGGCCCGATCTATATCGGCCGTAACGCAACCATCATGGAAGGCTCGCTCATCAGGGGCCCTTTTGCCCTCTGCGAAGGAGCCGTGGTAAAAATGGGTACAAGGATCTACGGAGCCACCACCATCGGCCCCTACAGCACGGCAGGCGGAGAGATCAAGAACTCCGTGATTTTCGGGTACTCCAATAAAGGGCACGATGGCTACCTGGGAGACTCCGTAATAGGAGAGTGGTGCAACCTGGGCGCCGGGACCTCTAATTCCAACCTGAAGAATAATGCCGGCGACGTGAAAGTCTGGAGCCCTGCGGACAACCCTGCCGGCCAATTCATCAGCGCCGGCCTCAAATGCGGCCTCTTAATGGGCGACTATTCCCGCGCTGCCATCAATACCTCCTTTAATACAGGCACGGTAGTGGGCGTCTGCTGTAATGTTTTCGGAGAAGGACTGACGCCGAAATATATCCCTCACTTCAGTTGGGGGGGGCCGCAAGGACCGAAATATGTATTCGAAAAAGCCCTTCGGGATATCGATAACTGGAAAAAGCTGAAAAATCAATCGCTCACCGACGCTGAAATACAAACTTTGAAACATATTTTTGGCAAATCATAAATCAATCGCTCAATAATCAATCGAATATGAGAAAACAAATCGCGGCAGCCAACTGGAAGATGAATCTGACCTATCAGCAGGGAGAAGAACTACTGGACACCATCCTGAAAGAGAATATTTCCCTGAAAGATGACCAGCAGGTAGTCTTTGCAGTTCCCTTCCCTTACCTCATCATGGCCGGCGACAAGTTAAAAGGCAAAAAGAACTATTTCGCCGCTGCACAGAATTGCTCCGATAAGAAATCAGGCGCCTATACCGGAGAAGTATCCGCGGAAATGCTGCAATCCATCGGGATCAACCATTGCGTACTGGGACATAGCGAACGCAGAGAACACTTTTCCGAGATCAACCAGGCCCTGGCCCATAAGACAGAGCGCTGCCTCGAATATAATATCACTCCCATTTTTTGCTGTGGCGAGCCCTTGAGTATCCGGGAAGCAGGCGCAGAAGAAGGCTATGTAGAGGCCCAGTTAAAAGAATCCCTGTTCCATTTCTCCGAAGAGCAGCTCAGTAAGATCGTCATCGCCTACGAGCCCATCTGGGCGATCGGTACCGGCAAAACAGCTACCACCGGACAGGCCCAGGAAATGCACGCTCACATACGCTCTATCCTGACGGCCAAATACGGCAAGGATACCGCGCACTCCATTCCCATTTTATACGGAGGCAGCGTGAAAGCAGGCAACGCCAAAGAATTGTTCAGCTGCCCGGACGTAGATGGTGGCTTAGTAGGGGGCGCGTCTTTAATCGCTAAGGAATTTATAGAGATTATTAAGGCCTTGAGCTAAAGGTTAGAAAGCGTTAAGCTAAAGCTTACAAAATAGTGTTCAGCTAATCATTTATACCTTTTCAATCCTAATGATACCATATACAAAGCCATTCCTGCCACCACGAGAAGAATATGAAGCGTATCTGCCTGGGATTTGGGATCGGAATTGGTTGACAAATATGGGCCCATTGGCTATAGATCTGGAAAATAAGTTAGCTGATTTCCTGAGGGTGCCTCAAGTTTTATATGTTGCCAATGGAACGATCGGCCTCCAGCTTGCTATTAATGCACTCGGGCTATCTGGTGAAATCATAACGACGCCGTTTTCTTTTGTCGCCACCACCAGCAGCATTGTATGGCAGCATTGCAAACCGGTTTTTGCGGACATAGATCCGGGCACTTTAAATGTATCAGTCGACAATATCGAAAAGCTAATTACGGAAAAAACATCCGCTATTCTTGTTACCCATATATTCGGCAATCCATGTGATGTATATGCTATTGGCCGGCTGGCCGATCGATACGGTCTTAGAGTGATCTATGATGGCGCCCATTGCTTTGGAGTAAAAATAGGCGAGGCTTCTGTTTATACTTTTGGGGATATTAGTATTTGCAGTCTTCATGCTACTAAAGCTTATCATTCGGTGGAAGGAGGCCTGATCATATCCAGGGACCAGGAATTAATAAACAAATTGGCATTTATGCGGAATTTCGGGTTTAATGGCCCTGAAAAATTTGCCGAACTGGGAATAAATGCGAAAAATTCAGAATTTCATGCCGCTATGGGATTAGTTAACTTGAAACATATCGATGAACTAATGTCCAAAAGATCGGCAGTGGTGAAATATTACGATTTCAAACTTCAACAGGTCAACCTGCAACGGCAGGCCTGGTTTCCGGGGGCATCACGTAATAATGAATATTATCCGGTCATTTTTGAAAATGAAGCCTCATTAAAGACCTGTGTACAAGAAATGAATGCTAAAGATATCTTCCCACGACGGTATTTTTATCCATCGCTGACACGATCCCTTCCTTATGTTACTCCTGTCAGCATGCCGGTTTCTGACAACATTTCCCCCCGCTTGTTATGCCTGCCCCTATATCCCGAGATGACGCCGAAAGAGGTAGATGAAGTCTGCAGTTGTATCCAATGAGGGGATTAATATGGCATTATCAGGGCATTGTTAGAGCGTTAATTTAATAACTTGCAATAATTATGATAATAATTGGTTCCGGAGGGTTTGCAAAGGAAGTCCTCGAAATAGTCTACCGACTGTTTCCGAATGAGGATATCAATTTTTATGATGATGTGACTGAAGGAAGGATGCCTCTTCTTTATGATAGGTTTCCCATTATTACCAGCCTGAAAGCTGCAGCCGATTATTTTAAAAAGAATAGCCCTCAATTTGTTCTTGGCATTGGGAATCCTACTGCCCGTCATGCTTTATACCGGAAATTTATAGAGATAGGAGGGATTCCAACTGCTGTCATTAGTCCGGATGTCATGATCGGTAGTTTCGGAAATACCATCGATGATGGCGTAACCATTATGCAGGGGGTAAAAATCACGAATAGCGTGCATGTCGGAAAAGGATGTTTGATCAATCTTAATTGTACCATCGGTCATGATACACGGATCGGAGATTTCTGCGAATTATCTCCCGGCGTGCATATTAGCGGCAATTGTCAAATGGGTGATTATTGTAGTATGGGAACCAATGCAACCCTGCTGCCGGGAAAGAAACTTGGCAAAAATGTTATTGTTGGCGCAGGTGCGGTCGTTACGATGGATCTGCCGGATAACGTTAAAGCGATGGGGATCCCTGCGAGAATTGTAACTAATGAATAGAATATGACAAAAGCCTTACATCTTTTTAGCGACCCGAAATTTGCAGATATACATATTGACAGGTTTAATGATCCTTCTTTTGAAAATCGGTTTATTTGCCTGATGGCGGATTTTCAGTATGAAGGCTCCAATTTGCCGTTATTGGAATGGGTTGTCCCTTTCTCTTCCGCCTATGATGCTTTACAACAAAACAGCAGCTCCTTCGATCTTGTTTTTGTATATAACCTGGACTATATTAAATCATGTTTTATTAATGGTCTGCCTAAAGAAGTACTCGTAGTATGGCATTTATACGGTACGGAAATTTATAACAATTATGAACCGTTCCGGTTTTCTATTTATAGCGATCTGACAAGAAATATTTTACATCTGAACAGGCTTTTCAGGCTGAAAAGCCGGGTCAAAAGAGTGTTAAGCAGAGGTAAATATTTTCTATTGAATAAAAAGGCGACTTACGATGAAATTCATCTGGCAATTTTAAGAGTTAATTTTCTGGCTTGGTATTCGAAGATTGAATATGATTATATTCAGTCCCGGCTCCCCTTCAAACTTCCTGCATTTCTGCCATTATCCGTGTTGGTGAAGGAACCGGCTGATCTCCTTTCGTCGCGCAACCGCACCAATTCGATATGGTTGGGGAATTCTGCATCGCCGGAAAATAATCACCTGGATATTCTTACTCTTTTTTTTAAAATGGCGTTTAAGGATCCTATTATTGTTCCTTTCAGTTATGGCGGCCCGGAACTTTACACCCGCTTCCTGAAGGACTTTAAAAAAAGGACAGGTCTTAATATAGCATTACTCGAAAATTTTGTACACTATAATCGGTTTACTGACCTGATCGGCAATTGCCGGACGGCTGTTTTCAATTCATACAGGCAAATGGCACTGGGTACTATTTTTATCTCCATCAAATATGGTTTAAAGGTTTACCTGAACGAGTTGAATCCCAGTTTTGCCTGGTTGAAAAGCAATGGTTTCCACCTTTATTCTATCCAGCAGGATTTCGAGGCTGACCTTTTCAATAACCATCTGTCTTTGCCGCCCGAATACGCAGCGCAAAACCTGGAGGCATATGATAAACTTATCTCCCCTTTTAATAACCAGCTTTTCCTAAAACAAGTAACCAGATTGGTAAATGACTGGAAAAACAGATAAAACCGTCAGGCAAAATGCCCTAAGGGGATTAAGCTGGACCGGCATCGCTGCTGTAACCGGGAATATCCTGCAGTTCTTGCAACTGGTGATCGTTTCTAAATTTATCTTCGCCTCAGATTACGGATTAATGGCCATCACCCTGGTAATTACTTACTTTGCACAGCTTCTGGGCGATATGGGTATCTCCAATGCCTTGATCTACAAACAGGATGTGAGTAAAGAGGATTTTTCCACCTTGTTCTGGATCTCTCTTTTATTTTGTTGGACTGTTTTCGGCCTGCTTTTTTTGGGGTCTCCCCTGGCGGCTGTTTTTTTCAAACAACCCCTGTTGACCAGTGTCATTCGCATGACTTCCTTATCCTTTATTTTTCTGCCGCTGCAAATGCTGTATGGTTCCCTTCTGCGGAAAGAACTGCATTTTAATAAAATGGCGATGGGCGATATACTCTCAAAAATGGTCTCTTTACTGGTGGCTGTCGTTCTGGCCATTAACGGATCCGGCGTTTTTGCCTTAGTCTATTCTACCCTGGCAGGGCTGGCGGTTTCCTCCGTGTTATTCTTTTTTTGGGGCCGGAAACAAATGTTGGTCGGGTTTCAATTTAAAAGGAGGGCGGTCGGGGATTATTTGCATTTTGGATTTTATCAGACCGGAAATGATATCCTTACCTATTTTAATTTTCAGATAGACACGATCCTGCTAGGGAAATTACTGGGCATCAATGCAGCCGGATATTATTCTTTTGCGAAAAACCTGGCGATGAAACCGGCTCAATTAGTCAATCCCGTAATTAACCAGGTCGCTTTTCCCTTACTGGCCAAAATGAATAATGACAACGCCTCCGTAAAGAATTTTTACCTGAAGCTGATTGGCTACCTGAGTACCTTGAATTTTTTTATTTACCCATTTGTAGCGGCATTATCCGGTACGATTATCGGATTTTGTTTTAGCGGCAAATGGATGCCTGCGGCCCCCATCCTGCAGGTATTGGCATTTTATGGGATGATCAGGTCGGTATTCACTCCGATAGGGGCACTCCTTAGCTCCAAAGGGATGGTTAAGAAATTGTTTTACTGGAATATGGCATTGATTTGCATAATCCCGGTACTCGTTTATTTTTCGTCCCCCGCGGGGGTTACCTGGGTGGCTGTGGCCCTGTCTGCATTATTGGTCGTGATTTTTATTCCTATGTGGAAATACCTGATTTTTCCTGCCTGCGGGGCGGGTTTGGGAGAGGTATGGCAGGCCATACGGATTCCCTTTATCAATGCAGTGCTGTTGTTTTTATTGCTAACCCTTTTTGACCGGCTGTCTTTTCCTTCCCTTGCCTGGAAGTTTTTTGGAGGGGTGTTCGTTTGGCTGGTTGCTGGCTTCCTGCTTACCCGTATTATTAATAAGGACCTTTATAAAGAAGTGATGGGATTATTCAAATTTTGATAGCATCGTTTCATACAGGTTCAGCAATTTTACGGCCTCCTTTTGCCAGTTATATTTCTCCCTGACCGCTTGAAAACCGTTTCGACTATAGGTCTCATACAGCGCAGGACTATTCAGGATTTTCAGGACAGCCTCACTAATAGAGGCTGGTTTTAATGGATCGACCGCTATACCGGCATTTTCAAGGGTTATATAATGAGCGATCGTTCCAAAATTACTGCAGACCACCGGCAACCCATAGGCCATATATTCAAAGGTTTTGATAAAAACCGCATTTTGGTAAAGGGTGATCGGATGGAAGATACCCAGTCCGATCTTGCTGGCGGAATAGAAATCGCCGATCTTTTCGAAGGGGACAGGCTCGTGGATGATCAGGTTGTTTACGAGATCCTGTTTTTCGATCCGGGACAGCACCTGATCTTTCAATTTTTCAGAAGTAAAAGGGCCGATGACAAGAACTTTCACGGAAGGTAGCTCGTCCTTAAGCAGTCTCACCGTTTCGAGGATCTCAAAAATGCCGCGAACTTCAGAGATAGCGCCGCTATAGATCGCATCATACCTTTTATCCCTGTTCCCTGTCTCATCCTGCTGCGGGAGGAAATAACTATAATTATAAAGGATCAGGCTGGTTTTGGCTGGGTATTCTTTTTTGAACCGATCGTATACATACTTTTCCGTGGTGATGATGGCATCGTAAAATCGGGCATTTTTCATTTCCCACCGCTCGATATACCGGGAGTAGAAATAATTAAAAGGCCGCAGGATGGCTGTTGAGTGGTCCCGGATCAGGTCTCCATAGGATTCATGTACATCGTAAATGACCTTGGGCCGTTGCGGTAATTCCTTCAAACGCCTGCCGATGGCATGGATCTGTACGTCATGAAAATGATAACAGTCGGCGTTCAGGGTTTTGGCGAGATCGAAAAGGGCAGAGGTTGCTTTTTTCCGAAATGTAAATAGTCTGAACAGTTTATCGGCAAGAGGCTTTTTACAATAGACTTTTTTTTCAAGCTGTATGAGACGAATGCCTTCCGGAGTTATAAAATCTTTTTTTTCGGCCCCCAGCCCGATATGTATGACCCTGTAACCGATTTTTTTTAAAGACAAAGCCTCTTTCCAATAGATCCGGTCGTCCCGGAGGTCATGCAGGTAGGAGATCATGCAGACCGTAACCATTTTTGAAAAGGGTTCCACTAGCTCTTCAGTTTTTCCACCAGATCTGCATATTCCTGCATGGCGGCTTCCCTGGTCTTCCCCTTCAGCGCCGCCCAGGTCTCATATTTGGCCTTGGCGACGAAATCGAATGGATTGGAAGGGGGATCGGTAGGGGCGTCTCCGTCGGTAGATTGCTTATAAAGAGAGTATAATTGCAATAAAGTATCGTTACTGGGGCGGTCGCTCAGGCTTTTGCTGTCCGCTATCGCCTGCTCAAAAATTTCTTTCAGATCGGTGGCCATACCTGGAATTTGTGTGAAAATAAGGAAATTTTCCAGCAATTTAATAGCTGCCTTCCCACGAAGCTAGCCCCTAATAGCTTATTTTTGCAGCGCACTTAAAAAAGGATACCGACGGAATGAAGAATATCAGAAATTTTTGCATCATTGCGCATATTGACCATGGCAAAAGTACCCTGGCGGACAGATTACTGGAGATCACCCACACCATTTCAGAAAGGGACATGCAGGCGCAGGTCCTCGACGATATGGATCTGGAAAGGGAAAAAGGGATCACCATCAAAAGCCATGCTATCCAGATCAATTATCCCTATAATGGACAGGAATACGTTCTAAACCTGATCGATACACCCGGTCATGTGGATTTCAGCTATGAGGTCAGCCGGGCTTTGGCGGCTTGTGAAGGAGCTTTGCTCCTGGTGGATGCCACCCAGGGTATCCAGGCTCAGACCATTTCCAACCTCTACCTGGCCATTGAAAATAACCTGGAGATCATTCCGGTGATCAACAAGATCGATATGGACGGGGCGATGGTGGACGAGGTGAAGGACCAGATCATCGAACTGATCGGGTGCAAGCCGGAAGATATCCTGCTGGCCAGCGCCAAGACCGGCCTGGGTGTACAGGGGATCCTCGATGCGATCGTGGCAAAAATTCCTGCTCCTAAGGGTGATCCTGAAGCTCCGCTGCAGGCGCTGATCTTCGACAGCGTTTTTAATTCCTTCCGGGGGATCATTGTATACTACCGTATCCTGAATGGAACGATCAAAAAAGGAGATAAAGTAAAATTTATATCGACCGGCCTTTCTTATGAGGCGGATGAAGTGGGCGTGTTGAAATTAACGCTGACCCCGAAAAATGAAGTGAAAGCCGGCGATGTTGGCTATATTATTACCGGCATCAAGAATGCCAAGGAAGTAAGAGTGGGGGATACCCTTACCCATACCAACAATCCCACCCAGGAAATGATCAAGGGATTCCAGGAAGTAAAACCGATGGTATTTGCCGGCATCTTCCCTGTAGAGACGGAAGACTTCGAAGAGCTAAGGGATTGTATGGACAAACTCCAGCTGAACGACGCCAGCCTCACCTATGAACTGGAGACTTCCCAGGCATTGGGTTTTGGCTTCCGTTGCGGATTCCTGGGCATGCTCCATATGGAGATCATCCAGGAAAGGCTGGAAAGGGAGTTCAACCAAACGGTCATTACGACGGTGCCCAACGTTAGTTTTATCGCCCATACCAGTAAGGGGGAGGTGATCACCGTGAATAACCCTTCCGAAATGCCCGAACCCACCCGCATCGAAAGGATCGAAGAACCTTATATCCGGGCCCAGATCATCACGAAGCCGGATTATATCGGTAATATCATGACCCTTTGCCTGGGCAAAAGAGGCATCCTGATCAATCAAAGTTACCTGACCACCACCCGGGTGGAGCTGATCTTCGAAATACCGCTCACCGAGATCGTATTTGACTTCTACGATAAACTGAAAAGCCAGACCCGGGGTTATGCCTCCTTTGATTATTCGCCTATCGACATGCGGGACAGTGATATCGCCAAAATGGATATTCTCCTGAACGGGGATAAAGTAGATGCCCTCAGCGCCCTGATCCATCGGGCCCGGGCGGCTGAATTCGGCCGGCGGCTCTGTGAAAAATTAAAAGAGCTGCTGCCCCGTCAGCAATTCGCGATTGCCATCCAGGCGGCCATCGGCGCGAAAGTGATTGCCCGCGAGACGATCAGCGCTTTACGCAAAGACGTTACGGCCAAATGTTATGGCGGGGATATTAGCCGTAAGCGGAAACTGCTGGAAAAGCAGAAAGAAGGTAAGAAGCGGATGCGCCAGATCGGGAACGTGGAAGTGCCGCAGGAGGCATTCCTGGCCGTGCTGAAACTGGATGAGTAACCCGGCCCGTCGATACCCGCCCATTCCTGATGCTTTAATTTTATATGCAAAAGATATTTTTGAACGGCCTTGGTCAACTTTCATATTGCTGCTGTAAAGGACGACCGGGCCGATACCTCTACTATTGGCTCGGTCCGGGCCGGCGTTTTCTCCCGGAAAGAAGTCTCGCTTAACCTGCCGGGCGGCGCCGCCAAAGCCCTGGATGAATTCTTAAAAGCCAACCTGGCGAAGGATGAGCACAATTTTCCCATCGTCCTGCATATCTCCCAACTGGAAGTGGCGGAGCAGACCGGAGGCCTCAAATCGGAATCCGAAGTGCGGATGACGATCGGTTTTTATGGAGGAGCGCAAAAAATAATGGAATACAAAGGAAGCAATACCATCCAGGCAGGAGTGGACGCCACCCGCTATATCGAACAACTGATCCGCAAGAGCCTGGATAATATGCTGCAGCAATTCGACGCCTGGTGCGGCAGCAATAAAGAGCAGGTGCAGGCCATCCTGGGCGGCCCCTCCATCCATATCGACGCTGAGATCAAGGCGGAGGTACAAGACTCGGAGCGCATCGCTTATTCTCCGCTCCGCCCCCTCACTCTCGATGATTTCATTGGGAATCCCGATGATCTTAGCCGCGCAGCAGCCATCACCTACAGCGGGCTGGACGTAAAATACAATACGGAGGCACTCTATGGCCAGATCAAAGTCATGGTGACCATCGTCCCTTTCTTCGACAAGACCCGCTCCTGGTGCAGGGCCACGAGCCGCAATAAAAAGACCCTGCTGCATGAGCAGCAGCATTTCAACATCACGGCTATCAAAGCCTGCGAACTGGTCGCCTCGATAAAAAATTATTCTTTCACTATGACCGGTTACATGAAGGAACTGGAGCAGCTCTACCGGCAGAAAGAGAAAGAAATAGCCCAATGGCAGGAACAATACGACCAGGAGACCCATCATGGTCTCATCGCCGCCGCCCAGGATAAATGGGTTACCCGGATCCAGGACAGCATCCATATTCAGCCCTGCTATCGCCGCTAAAAATTGTATTTTAGTGATCTTAAAATGAACTCTATGCGCACCCCGCTTCAAAAAGGAGAAAAAATTCTATTGGTCACCTACAGCAGCTGGACCTCGCTCGTAGTTCCCCTCCTTATCGCCCTGGCGGGCGTGGTGGCTTCCTATTTCATCGGGTTCCTGCAATGGGGTTGGATCGCTGCCGTGCTGGGCATCCTCTTTTTCCTGGTGAAGTATTATACCTGGAAGGTAAATATCTGGGTGGTCACCAATTTCCGGGTGATCGACGAGACCGGTCTGTTGAGCCATTACGCCAAAGAAAGCCCCCTGGATAAGATCAATAATGTATCCTATGACCAGACCGTGGCTGGACGGCTTTTCAATTACGGGCATGTGGAGATACAAACGGCGGCAGAAGTAGGGGCAACCGATTATTTTAATGTCAATCACCCCAAACGGTTGAAAGATACCATCACCGCGGCGCAGTCAGCCTATAAGGAGTTACAGTTCAGCAACCAGGCCCTGCAAATGGCCGCCGTCCTGCACAGCGCAAAAGGACCTGCTGCTTCTGCAGGCGCGAATGCACCGGCGATCGCCGTCGAGCTGGAAAAATTATTTGAGCTGAAACAGAAAGGCGCGTTGTCAGAAGAGGAATATAACCAGGCTAAGAACAGGTTGTTGAATCATTAAGGCAGGCCGCCCCTGGCTCCGGTTCATTGATTTCCCGTCTTCTTCACAGGAGTCTTGCCTTTCGGCTTCTTCTGAACATTCTTTTCGGATTGTTCCATGAGCTTCTGCTCATTCGCATTGCCGCTCTCATCCAGCATTTTTTCCTCCATGGGGAAGCTTCCGTCCTTTAGCTTGTAGTCGAATATCTTTTTCTCTACATGCACCCAATAACCATCCTTCCACTTAAATCCTTCGAAATCGCCATCGGGAATGTAGCTGTCTTTTCTCAGGGGCTCATCCCCTTCGGGGATCAGGTGATCGAACAGGACCATATCCAGCTCGGGATCGTAGTTGAACCGGGTCGCCGCTTCTTTTTTATATTCTATGTTGAACCGGTACTGGTTGGGCTTGCGTACGGAGTCATCCTGGAAGGAGAAATACGGTCCGCCGAAAGCTGGTTCCCCCTGCGGGGTAAACGTGAGGACCTCCATCCATTTCTTGTTGCTACTGGGGCTATAGTCGTCGAATCCCAACAGGGTATAGTAGTTCTGGCCGGAAAAGGTCTTTTCGATGATGCGGTAGTAAATGGCGCCAATCCAGTTATGTCGGTTCCTCACCGAATCCAGGGGACGGGCGGTGAACATCGAGGCATCGAATAAAGGGAATAATTTCAGGGACCCGTCGGGCTGGTTCATTTGGATAGCGCCTTCCTGCAAAAAGAGATAATTATCTTTCTTATACTGCCAGGTGAGGATCCGGAAGCTGCTGTCCGGCGCATAGAGGCGCGAGATCGTCAGCAGGGAGTCAAAAGGAAAATAAAAGGAGTTTTTCACTTTCAACGCCCTTACGAGCGAACGGATGAACTGGCTGTCGGAACGCAATCTTTCCGCCGCCTCTTCCGCATTGACCAGCTGGTCCGCAAACCGCTTCAGCGTGTCTTCTCTTTTCCGAAGATCCCTCTTTTCAGCGGTGCTGAAGACCGGCCTGGCCGGGGGAGCTATCCGTTGGGCATCCGCCTGCCTGATCCCGCCCAGCAGGCACAAGATCACAACGAAGCAAAAAAGATTTTTTTGGTGAACGATAGGCATAAATTACCTGGATTCTGTTAATTGGTGAAATGGGGGCACGGCTACTCTGCATGGTAACGACAAAGTAGCCGCAAAATTTTATGGCAATTGCAAAGCTTTTGCAAAATCGTACAGCGAATTGAAAGCCAGGTCGATAGCAGGATGGGGGAGAGGCTGTCCGGGATGGGTCGTCCGGAGAAAAACGGTATGCATACCGGCGTTTTTCCCGAACTCCATATCGCTGATATTATTCCCCACCATTACCGAACGGGCAAAGTCGATGGCCGGATGATCTTTTTGCGCTTCGAAGGCCATTCCCGGATTAGGCTTGCGGCTGGGATGATCATCCAGCAAACTATCGCTATGGTAGATCCCATCGATCCTTCCGCCCGCAGCTACGATCTCCTCTACCATCCTGGCATGAATATCCTGCAGATCCTCCGTCGTCATCAGCCCCTTGCCGATCCCCCGCTGATTGGTCACCACTACGATCCGGCCGAAATTGTCCGTCAGCATCCGCAGCGCCTCCTTCGTATCCTTATAGAAAGCAAATTCTCCATAATGGAACACGTAACTCTGATCTTTTTCATGGTTGATCACCCCGTCCCTGTCCAGGAAGAGGCTCCAGCTTTTGTCTATCTGTTGTAAGTTGAACATTCG
>WNFI01244803.1_pt1 | contig 48657 bp, 44 predicted proteins | sample 5400471 | NCBI WGS metagenome assembly WNFI01 (sample SAMN13153348, study PRJNA577476) | soil metagenome | isolation source: 100 cm saprolite on Douglas fir-dominated hillslope | place: USA:California | collected 2013-09-17
GGCGCGAAGCTGCGCCGGTGGATCGGGCAAACACCGAAGCGCCGCAGGGCCTCCAGATGCTGGCGCGTGGAATAGCCCTTGTGGCGGGCGAATCCGTAATCCGGATAGAGCGCGTGCATTTCCACCATCAACGCGTCGCGCGCCGTCTTGGCCAGAATCGACGCGGCGGAAATTTCCGCCACCAGCGCATCTCCATCGACGATCGCCCGCACCGGAAAGCGCACTTCCGGGCAGTGCAGTCCGTCGACCAGCACTTCGTGCGGATCGATCGTCAATTGTTCCACCGCGCGCCGCATGGCAAGCAGGCTTGCCCGCAGAATATTGATCTGGTCTATTTCTTCCACCGACGCGCTCGCCACCGCCCATGTGGCCGCCCGGCTGCGGATCTGGACGGCAAGTTCCTCGCGGCGTTCGTGCGACAGAACCTTCGAGTCCGCCAGCCCTTCGATGGGATCGTAATCGCGCAGAATCACACAGGCCGCAAACACCGGCCCCGCCAATGGTCCCCTGCCCGCCTCGTCCACGCCGCAGATGAGCGCCCCGTGCGTCAAACGCGTACGCCTGCGCCTGAAGGCGCCGCCGCAACCGGCGGCACCGGCGCGAGAACGGTGCTGAGCAATGGCAGGATCGCCTCGACGGCACGCCCCGCCGTGTCCTGCCTGAGCGACCGGTGGATTTCAAGAAATTTCTGCTCCAGCTTCCTGCGCACGTCCTTGTCCTGCAGCTGATTGCACAATGCCTGGGCGAGATTTTCTGCGATCGCGTCTTCCTGCAGGAGTTCGGGGACCACGAACTGGCCGGCCAGGATGTTCGGCAGGCCGGCGTAAGGCAGATGCGCTTTGCGCCGCATGATCCATGCGGAAATACGCGGCATCCTGTAGCTGATTACCATGGGCCGTTTTAGCAGCGCCGCTTCCAGCGTAGCCGTTCCTGAGGCAACCAGCACCGCATCGGCGGCCGTCATCGCCGTATGGGCGTGTCCGAACAGGATGGTGATCGGCAGCGCTTCGGCTTGCTGATGATAGATCGCCTGTTCGAAAATCATGCGCGTTTCGCGGCTGACCAGCGGCACGAGGAAATGCGCGTTCGGAATCTGCTCCACCACAAGTTTGGCGGTGGCGACGAACAGTTCGCCCATCTCGCGCACTTCGCTCTGCCGGCTGCCAGGCAGAATGGCGACCACAGTCTGTTTCGGTGATATGTGCATTTGCTCGCGCGCCGCATCGCGATCGGGAAATTCCGGCAATTCGTCGGCCAGCGGGTGACCGACATAGGCGACAGGAACGCCGGCGCGCTCGTAGATCGCCGGCTCAAAGGGAAACAGGGCCAGAATCTTTGATGCTGCACGTTTTATTTTGTGGATGCGCTCCCCACGCCATCCCCAGATCGAAGGGCTGACGTATTGCACCGTGGTAATGCCGCGCGCGCGCAGTGCAACCTCCAGATCGAGATTGAAATCCGGGGCATCGATGCCGATGAACAGGTCGGGCGGATCGTCAAGCAGCCTGCGCTTGAGTTCACGGCGCACGCGCAGCAGTTTGGGCAGGCTCCTGATCACTTCGACGTAGCCGCGCACTGCGAACCATTCCATCGGGTACCAGGATCGCATGCCGGCCGACTGCATCCGCGGTCCACCGATGCCAAAAGCTTCGAGTTCGGGGACGCGTTCTTTCAGCGCAGCAAGCAGATGCGCGCCGAGAAGATCGCCGGAAGCCTCTCCCGCCACCAGGGCGATGCGGATTCTGCGGCCCGACAAGTCGCCCATAAAAGTCAGCGGATGATGCTGCGCGTCGAGGAGTCGAGGAACTCCACGAACATGTCCAGCTCCCTGCATCCGGCGGCCTGCTCGCGCAATGCCGCCTTGGCCTCTTCCAGGGCCAGGCCGGATTTGTACAGCGTCTTGTAGGCGCGCCGGATTTCCTCGATGGCCTGCGTGCCGAATCCCCGCCGCTTGAGACCTTCCACGTTGATGCCGTGCGGCTGAGCAGAATTCCCGCTCGCCATGACGAAAGGAGGCACATCACGCAACACGATCGACCCTCCTGCGGTGAACGCGTGAGCGCCGACCCGGCAAAACTGATGAACCATCGTGCCGCCGCCGAGGATGACATGGTCGTGGACCGTGACGTGCCCCGCGAGCGTGACCATGTTCGCCAGGATGGTATGGCTGCCGACCTGCGAATCATGCGCCACGTGAACGTAGGCCATGACCCAGTTGTCGTTCCCCAGGCGGGTGACGCCGACGTCCTGTATCGTCCCGGTATTGAGGGTGCAGAACTCGCGGATCGTATTGTCATCGCCGATTTCCAGGCGCGTCGGTTCGCCGGCGTATTTTTTGTCCTGCGGCGCTTCGCCCAGCACCGAGTGGTGAAAAATGCGGTTGTTCCTGCCGATGCGTGTATGCCCGGCAACGACGGTATGCGAGCCGACCGAGGTGCCGCTGCCGATCTCGACGTGCTCGCCGATAACCGCGTAGGGCCCGATCTCGACGTCCCGCGCGAGCTTGGCGCCGGAATGAACGATGGCTGTCGGGTGGATCATTGCTCTGCGTTTGCCGGATTCGCGCGCATTGTGCACAGCAGTTGCGCTTCCGAAACCAGCACGTCTTCGACGAAGGCCTGGGCCGAGAATTTCCAGATGCCGCGTATCGCGCGCAGGATCTGCACCTTCAGCATGAGGCGGTCCCCGGGCATGACCGGTTTCTTGAAACGCGCCTGATCGATGCCGACAAAGTAATACACGCTCCTGCTGTCGCTCTTCAAATTGAAGGTCTTGAAGGCCAGCACCGCGGCCGCCTGCGCCATCGCCTCGACGATCAGCACGCCAGGCATCACGGGATAGTGCGGGAAGTGTCCGGCAAAGAACGGCTCGTTGATGGTGACGTTCTTCAGGGCAATGATCTCCTTGCCCGGGTCCACGGACAGCACGCGGTCGATCAGAAGCATCGGATACCGATGCGGCAGATGCTCCATGATTTCCTGAATTTCCATCGCGTTCACGGTCATCCCCTTCCCAGTTTTTTCACTTCGTTTTCGAGACTGCGGATTCTTTCCATCAGTTCGTGCAGGTGACGCACCATCGCCGCATTCTTGAGCCATTGCGCATGCGGCTGCATGGGAAAAACCGCCGTATAGGTGCCTGGCGCCGTAATCGATTTCGCCACCAGCGTACCGCCGGAAACAACGACACGGTCGGCAATCGTGAGATGTCCCGAAATCATCGCATTGCCGCCGAGCATGCAGTATTTTCCAATCCTGGTGCTGCCGGCAATGCCCGTGCAGCCGGCAATCGCAGTATGGGCGCCGATATGACAGTTGTGGCCGATCTGGATCTGGTTGTCCAGCTTCACCCCTTCTTCGATTACCGTATCGTCCAGCGCGCCGCGGTCGATGGTCGTGTTGGCCCCCACCTCCACGTCGTTGCCGATTACGACGCGACCGATCTGCGGCCCGGCCGATGAAACAATTCGCCCCGATCACGGCGTCATCGCCGATCTCGACGCCCTTTTCAATCACCGCGCAGGGACCGACGGATGCGGAAGGGGCGACGCTCGCCTGCGCATGGACTACGGCCATGGAATCCACTCCGGCTTCGGGCCGTTCTTCGGGATTGATGAGCGCTGCAATTCGCGCATAGCTGGCATAGGGATTCTTGCAGACGATGCGCGGCAACTGCGTCGCGCCTGCGGAATCCTGCGCAAGGAGGACCGCGCCGGCGCGCGTTGTTGAGAGCAATCTCTGGTATTTGCGGTTGGTGAGGAAGGAAATATCTTCGGGGCCGGCGGTTTCCAGGGGCGCCACCTGGCGGATGCGCACCGTGGCGTCGCCCATTACGGTGCCGCCAAAACGCCCGGCCAGTTCCGCCAGGCTGAACGACATGCGCGCGTCCCCTTTCATTCGAGCCTGGTTGCCGGGCTGCACGGTCGTACGCGCGCCGGTTACTTGTCTGCGAGCGCCTTGATCACTCGGTCGGTGATGTCGATGCGCGGGCTGATGTATACCGCTTCCTGCAGAATGAGATCGAATTTCTCGCTCTCCGCAATCTGCTGGATGACTTTGTTGGCGCGCTCCAGTACCGCGGCCAGTTCCTCGTTCTTGCGCAGGTTCAGATCCTCGCGCAATTCGCGCTGCATGCGCTGCAGGTCGCGATTCATGCGCGCCAGTTCCTGCTCCTTGTCGCGCCGCTCGGATTCGCCCATAGTCACACCGTCTTTTTCCAGGCTGGTCTGCAGATCGCGGGCCTGCTTGGCGAGCTTCTGCAGTTCCTGGTCGCGGGAGGCGAATTCCTTTTCGATCTTTTTCTGCGCCTTGACGGCCGGAGCCGCTTCCTTGAACAGTCTTTCGAGTTTGACGAAACCGATCTTGAGTTCCGCGGCGGGAACAAGGTTTGAACTCGCCATCAGCGCCGCGGCGGCAAGCACAAGCGAGATTTTATTCAACTTCGGGTCTCCCTTTTCGTGTGTTCCGCAAAAAAACTAGAATATCGTGCCGAGTGTGAACTGGATGCGCTCCAGCCGGTCATCCGGCTTCGGGTTCAACGCCTTGCCGAAACTTATTTTCATCGGCCCCACCGGCGAGAACCAGTTAAATCCGAGGCCGGTCGAATATCGCGTCTCCTGTAAATCGTACTTTTCGCCGACGGTACCGGCATCCACAAACCAGCTCAGCCGCACCGACTTGTCCTTCTCCAGGCCCGGGAAGGGAAACAGGATTTCGGCGCTGGCCAGCAGTAGGTGGCTGCCGCCCAGCGAATCTCCGTTCGAATCCTTGGGCCCGACCGACGCAGTAGCGTAGCCCCGCAGGGAATTCACGCCGCCCAGGTAAAACACTTTGAAGAAAGGCAGCGGCTTGTTGTCATATCCACCCGCGTAACCGATCTGGCTGTTCGTGTAAAAAATCAGATTCCGGGTCAGCGGATAATACCACTGATGCTGGTAGCTGGCCCTGTAGTACGTCAGGTCCCCTCCGGGCAGTCCCGCCTCCGTGGTAATGCGCTGGAGCGTGCCGCTGGTGGTGTAGATCACGCTATCGCGCTTGTCCCTCGACCAGCCGGCGCTACCCACGTAGCTGTCGGCTACCGAGCCGAATTGATTGACGAAATCGATATAACGCTGCGGCGTGGTGCTCTGCAGGCCGATGGAAGTATTTTCGAAGGCCAGCCCGTAGTTAATGGTGTCATATTCCGAGACCGGCACGCCAAACCGCACACCGGCTCCGAGAGTCGACGTGCTGTAGCTTCCGACTCCGGTCAGGTTTGCCGCGTCGACACTGCGCTTGTACACGTCGAATCCGCGGCTCACGCCGTCGTCGGTGTAGTACGGATTGGTATAGGACAAGGAATAAATCTTGTTGATGCTGCCGGTACTGACCTGAAACGACAAGGCATTGCCGGTCCCGAAGATATTGCTCTGCGACACACCGGCGGAAAGAATGATCTTCTCCGCGGAGGAGTAGCCGATGCCTGCGGTGAGGCTGCCCGTGGCACGCTCGGTCAGCTTGACCTCGACGTCCACCTGGTCGGTGGTGCCCGGAACCGCCGGCGTATCGATCTGGACATCGGAAAAATAGCCCAGCAAGTCGATGCGCTGTTTCGAGCGGGTGAGTTTTCCGGTGTTGTACCAGCCGCTTTCGAGCTGACGCATTTCGCGCCTGACAACTTCGTCGCGCGTATTGGTGTTGCCGAAGATGCCGATACGGCGCACGTAGACTCGGCGGCCGGGATCGACATAGAGCGTGAACGTGACTTCGTCTTTCTCGCGATTGATTTCCGGTACCGGGTTGATGCTGGCGAATGCATAGCCCTCGTTGCCGAGCCGGTCCTGGATCAGTTTGGTCGATTCGGTCAGACGCTCGCGCGAAAACACGTCGCCCGGCTTGAGCTTGATGAGTTTGGCGAGCTCCGCTTCCGGGACGATCAGGTCGCCGGCGAGTTTGACTTCCGCGACCCTGTACTTCCTGCCCTCGGTGAGGTTGACCGTGATGAAAATGTCTTTCTTGTCGGGCGTGATCGATACCTGCGTCGAATCTATCGTGAATTCGAGGTAACCCTGGTTGAGGTAAAACGAGCGCAGGTTTTCCAGATCGGCCTGCAGCTTCGGTTTTGAGTACTGGTCGTTCTTGCTGTACCAGGTCAGCAATCCGGGTGTGCGCAGCACGAATTCGTCGACCAGATCCTTGTCCTTGAATACCTTGTTGCCGACGATGTTGATCTGGCGGATTTTCGCCACTTCGCCTTCGGAGATGTCGAAGTTTAGCGCCACCCGGTTGCGCTCGAGAGGCGTGACTGTGGTGGTGATCTGCACGCCGTACTTGCCGCGGCTGATGTACTGGTTCTTCAGCTCTCGCTCGGCTCGCTCCAGCAGCGCGCGGTCGAAAATGCGCGACTCGGCCAGCCCGACCTGCTTGAGGCCTTCCTTGAGCTGCTTGGCATCGAATTCCTTGGAGCCCGTGATTTCGACCTGCGCGATGGCCGGTCTTTCCTCGATCAGGACCACAAGAACGTCGCCATCGGCTTCCAACCTCACGTCCTTGAAGAATCCGGTGGCATACAACGCTTTCACCGCCGCAGTGACACGTTCCTCGTTGACCGTGTCACCGATCTTGATCGGCAGATAGGAGAATACCGTGCCGGCCTCGGTGCGCTGAATGCCCTCGACACGGATGTCCTTGACCTTGAAGGGTTCGAAAGCGAGGGAGGGTAAGCTGACGAGGCTCGATAAGACCAGCAACAGTAGACGCTTCATCATCCGCTTATCAGCCACCGAACAGGCGGTATAGGTCGTTATAGAGTGCAAACGCCATCAAGCTGAACAGCAGAACCATGCCAACCTGTTGGCCCACCTCCATCACCCGATCCGATACCGGGCTGCCTTTGACGATTTCGGCGACATAATACATGAGGTGGCCACCGTCCAATAACGGAACCGGCATCAGATTGAGCACGCCGAGGCTGATGCTGATCAATGCCAGGAAGCTCAGATACGCCAGCCACCCGAGCTGGGCGGACTGCCCGGCATAGTCGGCAATGGTGATCGGCCCGCTCAGGTTCTTCAGCGAAACGTCGCCGACAATCATCTTGCCGAGCATTTTGAGCGTAAACGTCGATACGTTCCAGGTACGCCCGGCGGCTCTCGTCACGGATTCGACCGGACCATAGCGGATTTCGGTAAGCAGGCGCTTGACCGCCACTTCGTCTATTTTCGGAGCGGCGCCGATGCGCCCCAGCGTCTTGCCTGCCTCCTGCTTCGATTCGGGCGTCACGGCAAGTTGATACGCCGTGCCCCCGCGCAGAATCTTTAACTGCAGCGTGCGCGCCGGCGCCGCACTAATCGCCGCCACCAGCTCTTCCCATCCGGAAATGGCCTGCCCATCGACTTCCACGACCTCGTCACCTTCCTTGAGGCCATCGCGCTCGCCCGCGCCGCCCGCGATCAGGCGCCCGATTACCGGCTTGAGCGGTGGCTGATAACGCGTCAATCCGATGGCCTGCAGCAGATCGACGTCAATCTTTTCCGGCCCGATGGACGACAGATCGAGTCGCCGGAACTGTATGTCGCCGCGCTCGGTATGCATCTCCAACTCGACGACGCCCTTGCGCAGCGAATGCTCCAGTAGCGCCCATCTGACGTCCTGCCAGGTCGGCGCCTCGGCGCCGTCTATGCGGGCGATCAACTCACCCGGCGCCAGCTGGGCCCGCGCCGCCGGCGTGCCTGGAATCGGGGCGCCGACGATCGGTCGGATACCGGGAACCCCATGCATGAACAACACCCAGTAAAGCAGAATGGCAAGCAGGAAATTGGCCATCGGTCCGGCAAGCACAATGGCGAAGCGCTTTGCCACGGATTGCCTGTTGAACGCGCGATGGCGCTCTTGCGCCGCGACCGGTCCTTCGCGTTCATCGAGCATCTTGACGTAGCCGCCCAGCGGAAAGGCCGATATCGCCCACTCCGTCTGATCGGTTCCGAATTTTCGGCGCCACAACGGTAGTCCGAAGCCTACTGAAAAGCGCAGCACCTTCACGCCGCACAGGCGCGCAACCAGAAAGTGTCCCAGTTCGTGGAACACAATCAGCAAACCGAGTGCGACGACAAATGCAACCAGGGTCGACAAGATAGGCATGATTATCGGGACATCCCAACGGCGCCCAACTGTTGTTCGGCCACGGCGCGCGCTTGCGCGTCCGCCGCCAATACCTCTTCGAGCGTGCGCACGCGATTGGGCGTGATGCGCGCGAGCACCTCTTCGACAAAACCCGCAATGCGCGCAAACGCCAGGCGCCCGGACAGAAAACTTGCCACCGCCACCTCGTTGGCAGCGTTCAGTACGATCGGTGCATTGCCGCCCGCCTCGAGAGCGCGATAAGCCAGCCCCAGGCAAGGAAAACGATCAAGGTCCGGCCGTTCGAATTGCAGCGCGCCGATGGCACACAGGTCCAGCGATTGCACGCCGGGATCGATGCGTTCCGGATAGGCGAGCGCATGAGCAATCGGCGTGCGCATGTCGGGGTTGCCGAGCTGCGCCAGCACGGACCCGTCGACGTATTCGACCAATGAATGCACGATGCTTTGCGGATGGATGACCACCTCGATCTGTGCCGGTTTCGCCTTGAACAGGAAGCTCGCTTCGATGACTTCGAGGCCCTTGTTCATCAGCGTCGCCGAATCGACGGAGATTTTCCGCCCCATGATCCATTTCGGGTGGGCACAGGCCTGCTCCGGGGTCACCTTGTCGAGCATGTCGCGCGCCGTGCGCAGAAACGGCCCGCCCGATGCGGTCAGCCACAGGCGTCTGACGCCGGCGCGGGCAAAACTGCCGTCGAAGTCGCGCGGCAAAGCCTGGAAAATCGCATTGTGCTCGCTGTCGATCGGCAGCAGCATCGCGCCGCTGGCCGCGACCGCATCCATCAGCAGACCGCCGGCCATCACCAGCGCCTCCTTGTTGGCGAGCAACAACTGCTTGCCGGCACGGGCGGCCGCCAGCGTCGAGCGCAAACCCGCCGCACCGACGATCGCCGCCATCACCGCATCGATTTCCGGAGCAGCGGCGATCTGCTCGAGCGCGGCGGCGCCGGATAGCACTTCGCAGTTAATTCCCGACTCGCGAATCTTCAGCCGGAGTTGCCCGGCGCACGCCGCGTCCGCCATCGCGGCATATCGTGGCCGGTACCGGCGGCACTGATCGAACAGGCGATCGACTTGCCGATCCGCCGACAACGCCACGACTTCGAACCGGTCTGGGTGGCGATCCACCACCGCAAGCGTGTTGGCGCCGATGCTGCCCGTCGACCCGAGAATCGCAAGCCGCTTCATGCTGGCGCAAGCACCGGCAGAAAATACAGCGCAGCGAACGGCAACGCCGCCGTGAGACTGTCGATGCGGTCGAGTACGCCGCCATGGCCGGGCAAGAGACTGCCGCTGTCTTTGGCTCCCGCCCCGCGCTTGATCCACGACTCGAACAGATCGCCGACAATGCTGATCACCGTCAATGCGCAGACAAAAATCAATGTGACCACGCGTTCATAGATATTCGCCGACGGCTGCAGTACCAAACTTGCGGCCAGTCCGTAGACCAGCACGGCAACGAAGGCCCCGGTCACACCCTCCCAGCTTTTGCCGGGACTGATCCGGGGCGCGAGTTTGCGGCGGCCGAAGCGGCGGCCGGCAAAATAGGCAGCGGTATCGGCAATCCATACCACGAGCAAGGTGGCCAGCAACAACCACGGCGATCTTTGCAGGAAAACGGCCGCGAGCCATGCCGGGACCAGGACAGTCCAGCCGACGGCGCCGAAAAGCAGCGGCTGCGTTACGCGCCACCCGCGATACAGCCACAGCGGCACCGCAATCGTCCAGAACATCAATGCCGCCACGAGCAGCAGATGCGAAAGATCGCCGGCACGACCCCAATTCCCGATATTTAAAAATGCCGCGACGAATGCGAGACAACTCGCCAGCACGATGCCGACGAAAGCGACGCGAAACGTGCGCCGGAAGCCACCCAGACGCGCCCATTCCCCGGCGGCCAGCGCGATCGGCAGGCAAGTCAGCAGTTGCCATCCGATACCGGGCAGCAGGAACAGGCTCGCGAGCAGCAGCGGCACCAGCACGAGGGCGGTCAGTACACGTTGTTTGAGCGCGGACCGGGCGGCGCCGCCGTCCGCCGCCTTCGCGTTAGCGGGAATCCCCACCGGACTCACGCAGTGCATCAGCCGGCGTTTCGCCGCTGAGCTGCTCGCTCGTTCTACCGAAGCGACGCTCGCGGCTGCGATAGGAATCGATCGCGCGACTCAGCGATTGCCCATTGAAGTCGGGCCAGAGTTCATCGGTGAAATAGAACTCGGCATAGGCAAGCTGCCAGAGCAGGAAATTACTGATGCGCTGTTCGCCGCCGGTGCGGATGAACAGATCCGGCTCGGGCGCATAGTTCATCGCAAGATACGGCGCAAGGTGTGCCTCGCGATACCCTCCCGGCGGCTGGGCCAGATCACCGGCCATGCGGTTGACGGCCTGCAGAATGTCCCAGCGGCCACCATAGTTCGCGGCGATGGTCAGTGTGAGTCCGTCGTTGGCCGCCGTCAGCAGTTCGGCCTCGGCAATCATCCTGATGAGTCTCGGCTCGAAACTGGAAAGATCGCCGACGACTTTCAGCCGGATGCGGTTTTCGTGCAGCTTGGCGACTTCCTGCTCGAGCGCGATCACAAACAGCTCCATCAGGAACGACACCTCGTCCTTCGGGCGCCGCCAATTTTCGCTGCTGAAGGCGAACAGCGTCAGATATCGCACGCCCTGCGTCACGCAGGCTTTGGTGACGGCGCGGACCGCCTCGAGGCCGCGCCTGTGCCCGGCAACACGCGGCAGAAAACGGCTTTTCGCCCAGCGTCCGTTGCCATCCATGATGATGGCCACGTGGCGTGGGACTGCGCCGACCGGAGGTACCGTGATGGTGGAGCTGTTGAACACGCGGGATGTCAGACGGCCATCAGATCGACTTCCTTGGCCGCGAGGGCCCTGTCGATCTCGCCTATATAGCGATCGGTGAGTTTCTGGATTTCATCCTGCGCGCGGCGATCTTCATCTTCCGAAATCGCCTTGCTCTTGAGCAACTCCTTCAATCCGGTATTGGCATCGCGGCGGACGTTGCGCACGGCGACCCGGGCGTTCTCGGCCTCTCCCCGCACGACCTTGGTCAGATCGCGCCGGCGCTCTTCGGTCAGGGCCGGCATCGGCACCCGGATCACCTCGCCCATCGAAGAGGGATTGAGTCCCAGGCCCGACTCGCGGATCGCCTTCTCGATCGCCGCAACCATTTTCTTTTCCCAGGGCGTTACGCTGATGGTGCGGGCATCGAGCAGAGACAGGTTTGCGACCTGGTTCAACGGCGTGGCACTGCCGTAATAGTCCACCTGGACATGATCGAGAATGCCGGTGTGGGCGCGCCCCGTGCGAACCTTGCCCAGATCGGCCTTCAGTGTTTCCAGCGTCTTGTGCATTTTCTGATCGGCCGATTTCTTTACGTCTGCAACGCTCATGTCGTCATCCTCCTAACGGCTCCTCAGGCGTAGACCAATGTGCCCTCGTCCTCGCCCAGCACCACCCTCGTCAATGCACCAGACTTGAATATGCTGAACACGCAGATCGGAAGCTTCTGGTCACGGCACAGCGTCAGCGCGGTAGCGTCCATGACCTTGAGCTTTTTCACGATCGCCTCGTCGAAACTGATGCGCTGGTAACGCATCGCGTCCGGATGCGTTTTCGGATCATCGGTATAGACGCCGTCCACCTTGGTCGCTTTCAACACGATGTCCACATTCATTTCCAGTCCACGCAGCGCCGCGGCCGTGTCGGTGGTAAAGAAGGGATTTCCGGTGCCGGCTGCAAAAATCACCACCCGTCCCTCCTCGAGGTAGCGCATCGCCTTGCCGCGGATATACGGCTCCGCGACCTGCTCGATGCTGAGCGCCGACAAAACCCTGCTCTTGAGCCCCTGCCGCCGCATTGCGTCCTGCAATGCGAGCGCGTTCATGACCGTGGCGAGCATGCCCATATAATCCGCGGTGGCACGATCCATCCCCGCCGCTGCCGGCGCCACGCCGCGAAAGATGTTGCCCCCGCCGATGACTACGCCCACCTCGACGCCCAGATCCAGTATTTCCTTGACCTCGGCGGTGATGCGGTCGATCGTTTCGCGGTTGATGCCATAAGGATCGTCCCCCATCAGGGCTTCCCCCGACAGTTTGAGCAGGACGCGCTTATAGGCCGGTTTCATCCGCGCACGAACCCCTTTTCAGCGCGCCTGCGCGGCTTGCGCGGCCACTTCAGCGGCAAAATCGCTCGATTTCTTCTCGATGCCTTCGCCGACAATGAACATTGTGAAAGCATTGACCCTGGCGCCCCGGGAAGCCAGCAGTTTTTCGACCGTAACCTTGTCGTCCTTCACAAAAGGCTGGCCGAGCAGCGTGACTTCGGCGAGATATTTCTGCACGCTGCCCTCGACGATCTTGTCGATGATATTGGCCGGTTTGCCGGATTCCAATGCGCGTGCCTTGGCGATCTCGCGTTCGTGCGAAATGAGTTCCGCGGACACCTGATCCCTGGAAACCGAAATCGGCTTGGAAGCCGCAATGTGCATCGACAAATCCCTGCCGAGCACGTCGTCCCCGCCCTCCAGGTCCAGCATTACGCCGATCCGGGTGCCGTGCAGGTAGTACGCGAGCTTGCCCCTGGCTTTGTGAACCGCGACGCGGCGCACGCTCATGTTTTCGCCCAGCTTCATGACCAGCGCCTGACGCGACGCCTCGACGGTCTGGCCGGGAGACAACTCCGTTCTGGCCAGAGCGTCAACGTCGGTGATTCCCTTGAGCGCCACAATTTCGGCCACCGATTTCACGAACCCTGCGAAGTTCGCATCCTTTGCAACAAAGTCGGTTTCACAATTGACTTCGACCAGAGCACCCAACTTGCCGTCTGCGGAAACATAGACGCCGATAGCACCTTCCGCCGCCACCCGGCCCGCCATCTTGCCTGCCTTGGCGCCGCTCTTGATGCGCAGCAGGTCCTCGGCCTTCTTCATGTCGCCGCCGGCTTCTTCCAGCGCTCTCTTGCACTCCATCATGCCGAGCCCGGTGCGCTCGCGCAGTTCCTTGACCATGCCCGCGGTAATGTCCGCCATTCTTGTCTGCTCCTTGCTGCCGTGCACTTTTCCAGATTGCCCGCGTCCGTACAGAATTCCCATTAAAGATCCAGTTGCAAAAAAAGGGGCGTGCGCCCCTTTTTTCCGGCGACTGCGCCGTTCAGGCCGTAGCCTGTTCTTCCGAGCTGTCGACTTCCACGAATTCGTCGCTGACGATTTCCTTGATGGTCTGGCTGCGCCCGTCGAGGATCGCGTCGGCAATCCCACGCGCGTACAGGCGCACCGCGCGGCTGGCGTCGTCGTTTCCTGGAATGACGTAGTCCACCCCGTCGGGCGAATGGTTGGTATCGACAACGCCGACCACCGGGATGCCAAGCTTGTTGGCTTCGGTAATTGCGCCCTTCTGATAGCCGACATCGATGACGAAGAGCGCGTCGGGCAGCCCGTTCATTTCCTTGATGCCGCCCAGGCTGCGATCGAGTTTCACCAATTCGCGCTGGAAGGTGAGCTGCTCCTTCTTCGACAGCTTCTCGAGCGAGCCGTCCTGCACCATCAGTTCCATGTCGCGCAGGCGCTTGATCGAAAGCTTCACGGTCTTGAAATTGGTCAGCATCCCGCCGAGCCAGCGATGGTCCACGAACGGGGTGGCCGCACGCATCGCCTCTTCCCGGACGATTTCACGCGCCTGGCGCTTGGTGCCAACGAAGAGAATGCTGCCTTTGTTCGAGGAAAGCTGGCGCACGAATTTCACCGCTTCCTGGTACATGACCAGGGTCTTCTCGAGATTGATGATGTGGATCTTGTTGCGATGGCCGAAGATGAAAGGCGCCATCTTCGGATTCCAGTAGCGGGTCTGATGTCCGAAATGCACACCCGCTTCCAGCATTTGACGCATGGTGACCGACATGAACTTCTCCTGTAAGGGTTAAGCCTCCGCCTGCCGGACCCTGTGCGGGCACCCATACTTGGCTGGCGTGTGGATTACCGCAATCGGAAGTGACTGCGGTTAACTTGAAAGTATATCAGCGGCACGCGCCCCGCCTCAACCTTTTTCGCGCATGGTCAAAGGCTTAACTGCCAGACCACGCATGCCGCTGACGGCGGGCCTCGTACAGGCAGATGCCGGCCGCGACGGAGACGTTCAGGCTATCCACCTGCCCGAGCATCGGAATCGATATCAGTTCGTCGCAGGTCTCTCGGGTCAGCCTGCGGAGCCCCTCACCCTCAGCTCCCAGGACCAGCGCCAGCGGACCGGATAATTTTGCGTCGAACAGGGTCCGGGCTTCGCCTCCGGCCGTTCCAACCACCCAAATTCCCTTATCTTTCAGTTCCCTTAACGCTCTTGCGAGATTCGTAACGGGAATGAAAGGCACGCTTTGCGCCGCACCGGAAGCCACTTTGTGGACGGTGGCGTTCAGACCGGCAGCACGGTCTTTGGGCGCAACAATCGCGTGGACGCCCATGCCGTCCGCGACCCTGAGACAGGCACCCAGATTGTGCGGGTCCTGCACTCCATCCAGCACCAGCAGTAAGGCTGGCTCCACGAGATCGTCCAGCACTTCGTTCAGCGAAGCGGCAAGGGCAACTTCCTCGACAAAGGCCGCAACGCCCTGATGCCGGCCGCCTTTGGCGAATCCATCCAGGCGCTGGCCATCCGCCTCGTGCAGCCGCACGCCCGCCGCCTTCGCCAGATCCGCAACCCGCCGCGCACGGGGGTCGCCTCGGCCGGAATCGAGGAATACTTCGAACACCGCTTCCGGCCTGCGTTTCAGTGCAGCCGTCACCGCGTGCAAACCGTACACGACCCGCCTGCCGGTCATCGCGGGTCTTTCGCTGCCTCATCGAGCACGAAGTCGATTTTGGCCGTTTCCAGATCGACCCTCACGAGTTTCACGGGAATGCGATCGCCCAGCCGGAAACGCTTTCCGGTGCGCTCGCCGAGCAGTTGATGTTTTGTTGCGTCGAAATGGAAATAGTCGGCGCCCAGCTCGGAGATGTGTACCAGGCCTTCCACGTAAACCTCGTGAAGGGCAACGAAAACACCGAAGCTGGTGACGCCGCTGACAGTGGCCGTGAAGTGCTCGCCGATGCGATCCTGCATGTAGTAGCACTTGAGCCAGGCCTCGACGTCGCGCGTCGCTTCATCGGCACGGCGCTCGGTTTCCGAGCAATGCGTACCCAATTCCTGCCAGTTACCGGGTTCGTAGCGGGCGCCGGCGAGAACCGCATTGATCGACCTGTGGATGAGCAGGTCCGGATAGCGCCGGATTGGTGAAGTAAAGTGCGTATAAGCCTCATACGCCAGGCCGAAATGACCGACGTTGTCCGGGCTGTAAACCGCCTGCCTCAGCGAGCGCAGCATCACCGTCTGCAATAACTGCACATCCGGACGCGACTTGATTTTTTCCAGCAGCCGCGCATAGTCCTTGGCCTGGGGGTCGTCGCCGCCGGTGAGTTGCAGGCCGAATTCGCGCAGGAACTCGCGCAGCGCCGCAAGTTTTTCCGGCGTCGGCCCCTCGTGCACGCGATATAGCGCAGGATGATCGTTGCTCGAAAGGAAATCAGACGCGCAAACATTTGCCGCGAGCATGCATTCCTCTATGAGCCGGTGGGCGTCGTTGCGCTGCGTCGGAACGATGCGCTCGATCTTGCCGCCGTCGTCGAAAAACATCTGCGTCTCGACCGTCTCGAAGTCGATCGCACCGCGCAATGCGCGCGCCTTGACCAGACCCTGATACAGAGCGTGCAGCGCCTGCAGATGCGGCACCAGGTCCTTGAGTTCGCGTGCAGGCTCGCCGTGCGGATCTTCGATGGCCTGTGCGACCCGGGTATACGTCAGCCTGGCTCGCGAATGCATCACCGCCGGGTAGAAGCGGTAAACGGCAATCTCGCCGCGCGCCGAAATGTCCATTTCGCACACCATGCACAAGCGGTCGACCTTCGGCATCAGCGAACACAGACCGTTCGACAACACCTCCGGCAACATCGGGATTACGCGGCGGGGAAAGTAGACTGAATTGCCCCGCTCGCGCGCTTCGAGGTCGATTGCATCGCCGTGCCGTACGTAGTGGCCGACGTCGGCAATGGCCACCCAGAGCTTGTATCCCTTGCCGCGGCGCTCGCAATAGACTGCATCGTCGAAATCCTTGGCCGTCTCGCCATCGATCGTCACCAGCGGCAGATTGCGCAGATCCTCGCGCCCGTTTAGGTCCTTCTCGGTAACCCCGGAGGGGAATTTCGCGGCCGCCTTCTCGACTTCAGCGGAAAATTCGTGCGGCAGATCGTGCTTTCTCAGCGCGATTTCGATTTCCATCCCCGGATCGGCGTAATTGCCGAGCACCTCGACGATGCGTCCGACCGGTTGCGCATGGCGCTGCGGCTGCTCGATGATTTCAGCAATCACGACCTGGCCAGCTTTGGCACCGCCTGTCGCGCCCGCCGGTATCAGAATATCCTGGCTGATGCGGCGATCCTCCGCCGCCACGACGCCGATGCCGTGCTCATTCAGGAAGCGGCCAACCACTCTGACATTGGCGCGCTCGAGCACCTCGACGATATGCCCTTCGCGCCGGCCGCGCGCATTGATGCCGCCTTCGCGCGCGACTACCCGATCGCCGTGCAATACCTTGGCCATCTCACCCGGATGCAAGAACAAGTCCTCTCCCTCACCGTCGCGCACCAGAAAGCCGAACCCGTCCGGATGGCCCTGCACTTTGCCCTTGACCAGATCGAGTTTGTCGACCACGCAAATCGCATTCTTGCGGTTGCGCATGATCTGGCCGTCGCGCTCCATGGCACCCAGACGACGCTCGAACGGCTCGGTTTCATGCGGCGCGATGGAAAGCAACTGCGTCATCTTGTCCACTGAAACCGGAACGCCCTGTTCAAGCAGGACATCGAGTATATGTTCGCGGCTGGGCAGCGGATGTTCGTAACGCGATTGCTCGCGCTGGAGAAAAGGATCGCGCGCACGGATGTCCGTGGCGCGCCCACGCGCAGCAGTCTTGCCGCCGGCGGACTTGGAAGTTTTCTTGGTGGTTTTCATTCCGACAATCGGTTGGAGGCGAGCGCCGCTGCGTTGACAAGGCAGCACTTTCCCATTACATTTTGCGCCCTTCCGTGCCGAGATGGCGGAATTGGTAGACGCACCAGGTTCAGGTCCTGGCGGTGGCAACACTGTGGAGGTTCGAGTCCTCTTCTCGGCACCAGATCGAAAACCCCGGACAATTCTTTTCTCTGCATTCCTTCGCCTGCGCAGTCCCTACATCGGCTCGAATGGATGGCGCAGGACGATGGTTTCGTCGCGATCGGGACCGGTGGAAATCATATCCACCGGCACGCCGCAGGCCTGTTCGATGCGCTTGAGATAATTACGTGCATTCGCGGGCAACTCTTCGTAACGGGTAATTCCGACGGTGCTCTGCGTCCAGCCCGGAATCTCCTCGTAAATCGGTTCGCAGCCGGCCAATGCGTCGGCGCCGGACGGAAGAATGTCGATGCGTTCGCTGCCGAGGTTGTAACCGACACCGACTTGCAGCGCCTCAACGCCATCGAGCACGTCCAGCTTGGTGATGCACAAACCAGACACCCCGTTGATCTGCACTGAACGCTTGAGCGCAGCGGCATCGAACCAGCCGCAGCGCCGCGGACGCCCGGTCACCGAACCGAATTCCTTCCCCCGTGTGCGCAACTGTTCTCCTATATCGTCGTCCAGTTCGGTCGGAAACGGCCCCGATCCTACCCGTGTCGTGTAGGCCTTGGTGATGCCGAGCACGTAATGCAGCATTTGCGGGCCGACGCCGGCACCCGCCGCAGCCGCGCCAGCCACGCAATTGCTCGAAGTCACGAATGGATAAGTTCCATGATCGATATCGAGCAGCGTTCCCTGCGCGCCTTCGAACAGCAGATTCTTGCCGCCACGGTGCGCGTCATAAAGCGCACGCGGCACATCGGCCACCATCGGTGCAAGCTGGTCGCGCAATGCAAGGGTTTCGTCGTGCGTCTTCTGAAAATCGACCGGCTTTGCCTTCAGATAATGCTCCAGTACGAAATTGTGGAAATCGAGCACTTCGCGCAGTTTTTCCCCGAACCGCCCGGGAACGAACAAATCCTGCAGGCGGATCGCCCGGCGCGCGACCTTGTCCTCGTAAGCCGGTCCTATGCCGCGGCCGGTCGTGCCGATTTTTTCGGCGCCCTTCGCAACCTCGCGTGCCTGATCGATCGCCACGTGATAGGCGAGAATGAGCGGGCAGGCATCGCTGATCTTCAGCCGCGTGCGCACATCCACCCCGGCCGTTTCCAGTTCCGCGATCTCCTGCAGCAACGCGGTCGGCGACAGGACCACGCCATTGCCGATGTAGCAACTGACGCCTGCGCGCAGGATGCCGGATGGAATAAGCCGCAGGATCTGTTTGCGCCCGGCGATGACCAGAGTATGTCCGGCGTTATGTCCGCCCTGGAAACGGACCACGCCCTGCGCGTGATCGGTCAGCCAGTCGACCACCTTTCCCTTGCCTTCGTCACCCCACTGGGTGCCGATGACCACGACGTTGCTTGCCATCAGGACCTCTGATTGTGCTTCGTTGGTTTCCGGCTTCGCTGGTCCGAACCCAGGGGCTCCAGTCTCCAGGCGCCCGCCTTCTCGACCAGCCTCTGCGAACAATCGAGTTCCGCGCGGCTTGCCTCGTGCCCGGGCAGGTCCGACACGACGACCGCACCGCCCGCCCGCAACCTCGCGACCTCGGACTGCAGGCCGGCGTCAGACGGCCGGTACGGTGCGAGTATGCGTTCAGGCCGGGTCTCTTCGTTAGCCATCTCGGCAAGCTCGCGCAGATCCATCGTGAATCCGGTCGCCGGTCGCGCGCGGCCGAAGGCACGGCCGACTTCATCGTAACGTCCGCCGCGCGCAATCGCTTCCGGGCGGTTGCCGGCATAAGCCGCGAACACCACGCCGCTGTGATAATGATAGCCGCGCAGCTCCGCGAGATCGAAGCACAGTTCCTTCACATGACCGTTCAACTGCCCGCCGATTGTCGCGAGCGCATCGAGGCAGTCGATCAGCTCCGGATACGGCGGCAGGCGCTTGCGCGCGGTGTCCAGTATCTCGGTTCCACCGTAGAGTTCGGGCAGCAGCATCAAAGCGTCCCGTGTCGCCGAATCGAGCCCGTTCGACAGTTCGCGCAATGCCGGTACGTCCTTGGCCTGCAGTACCTGAAACAAATCCGCCTCCTCACGCGCGGTCGCGCCGGCCCGGGTAACCAGGGAACGGAATACAGCCACATGGCCGATATCGAGATGCACGCCCGTTACACCCGTCGCCTGCAACGCACGCAGCATCAGCGTCTGTATTTCGACGTCGCTTTCCAGTCCGGCGTGACCATAGATCTCGGCACCGATCTGCATCGGCTCGCGGGTGCGCAGCAATCCCGAGGGCTGCGTATGCAGCACGGTGCCCGCGTAACACAGTCGGGTAACACCCTGCCGGTTGAGCAAATGTGCATCGATGCGCGCCACCTGGGGTGTCATGTCCGCGCGCAAGCCGAGCATCCGCCCGGACAACTGGTCCACCAGCTTGAAGGTCCTCAGGTCCAGGTCATGCCCTGTGCCCGTCAGCAGGGATTCGACGTATTCCAGCATCGGCGGAACGACCAGTTCATAGCCGTGGACAAAAAACAGGTCGAGGATGCGACGGCGCAATATTTCCACCCTCGCCGCCTCGCCGGGCAGGAGATCTTCGATGTACTCAGGGAGCAGCCATTTCTGCATGATCAGTCGACGCGCGAAAACGACCCGTGCGGATTGCTACGATTCAAACGGTCATGTTGGTCTATTTCGTCAGGAAAAGCAGCAGCAGTCCGGTCAGCATGGAGGAAAGCCCCACGAAACGAATCTGCCCGTCCGACATCGCGGTCAGCCGGCGGAACATATCGCGCCATACCGCCGGCAACAGGAAGGGAAGCAGCCCCTCGATGACCAGCATCACCGCGACGGCCACCATCAGGGTATTCGTATAGGCTTCCATCGTCGCCTTCCCACCACGCGCAAGCGGCATCCCGCCTCCCAACGCTGTTGACTATTTTGCGCGTCCCGCCGGGTTCTTCAGGTACTTGAAGAATTCCGAATTCGGTTCGAGTATCAGCAAGTCTCCTTTGTTCTTGAAGCTTTGCCGATAGGCTTCCAGGCTGCGATAGAACGCGTAGAACTCGGGATTGCGCTCGAAGGCTCGCGCGTAAATCGTGGAAGCCTTGGCGTCTCCATCGCCCTTCAGACGCTGCGCGTCACGGTATGCCTGGGCAATCACCACCTGGCGTTGCTTGTCCGCATCGGCGCGGATTTTCTCGGCCTCGGCAAAGCCCGTCGAACGCAACTCGTTGGCCACGCGCTTGCGCTCGGCCTGCATCCGGCCATACACGGATTCGCTGATCTCGGGCGTGAAGTCGACTCGCTTCAATCGTACATCGAGGACCTGGACGCCGATCTCGCGCGCGATCTGGTCCGCCCGCTCGCGCATCAGATCCATGATCTGCTCGCGCTCGCCGGATACAACTTCGTGAATCGTGCGCTTGCCGAACTCTTCGCGCAGACTGCCATTGACAGCCTGCGCCAACCGCACGCGTGCGAGAATTTCGTCACCCTGCACGCTGACGTAATACTGCTTGACGTCGACGATGCGCCATTTTACGAAGGAATCCACCAATACCGGCTTGTTCTCGGACGTGACAAACCTTTGCGCCTCTTCGGCATCCAGCGTAAGGATACGGGAGTCGAAATAACGCACGTTATCGACCAGCGGCACCTTGAAGAACAGTCCTGGCTGCGTTTTCACCGAAACGATTTCGCCGAGCCGGAAGACGATCGCATTCTGGCGCTGATCGACGGTAAACAGACTCAGGCTGGCCACGACCAACGCGACAACGATTGCGATCAGCACGCTGCTCACGTTGAATTTCATCGTGCCTCCCTCTCGCGATTGCGGAATGCATCGCGCGACCGCGGCGAAGCTTCTGCCGGCGCCGGTGTGGGCAGGTTCGGTTCGGGAACGGCCTTTGTGTTCGTGTCCGCGGGCGCGTTGGTACTGGCACCCAGCTGCATGAGTTTGTCCAGAGGCAGGTAAAGCAGGTTGCTGCCGCTTTTTTGGTCGACCACGACTTTGCTGGAATTCGAAAGCACCTGCTGCATTGCGTCGAGGTAAAGGCGCTGGCGGGTGACCACCGGTGCCTTGCTGTACTCGGTGACAATCTGGCTGAAACGGGAGGCCTCGCCTTCGGCGTTCGCGATCACGCTCTGCCGGTAACCTTCGCCTTCCTGCAGCAGCCGTGCGGAAGTGCCTTTCGCCTTCGGCACGACATCGTTGAAATACGACTGCCCCTCGTTGATCTGCCGCTCCCGATCCTGACCGGCCTTTACCGCATCGGCGAAAGCGGCCTGGACCTCCTCGGGCGCCTGGGCGTCCTGCATGGTCACCCTTGTGACGGTGATTCCGGTTTTATAGCGGTCGAGGATTTTCTGCAGCAGGATGGTCACCGTTTCGACGATTTTTTCCTTGCCGCCGGAAAGCAGGAAATCCATTTTGTTCTTGCCGACCACCTCACGGATCGCGGATTCGGACGCCTGCATCACCGACTTGTCGGCATCGCGATTGTTGAACAGGTAATCCCTGGGATCCTTGAGGATGTACTGGACTGCGAACTGGATGTCGATGATGTTCTCGTCGTCGGTGATCATCAACGATTCATTCTGCACCTTGCTCTTGACGTTGTTGCGATAACCGATCTCGATCGTGCGAACACCCGTCACATTGACGACCTCGGCGGATTCGACGGGCCACGGCAGGTGCCAGCGTGGGCCCGCCTCCGTTATTCCGACGAATTTTCCGAAGCGCAGCACCACGCCGCGCTGGCTGGCATCGACGATATAAAAGCCGCTGGCCAGCCAGACCACCAGTACCAGGATGATCAGCAGGCCGAACCCGCCACCGAACTGACGCGCGCTCGGCCGCGGCGGCTGGCTGCCACCCCCGCCCTTGCCGCCAAACAGGGCGTTCAACCGCTGATTCAGACGACGCCATAACTCATCGAGATCGGGCGGCCCGTCGTTGCCGCGCTTCCCCCACTGCGGATCATTCAATGCCATTCGTGCTTGCTTTCAATTTGACAGGAGGCCCGGCCCGGACCAGGGCCTTCGTATTCAGGCTGCGACAACGCCGGTGGCGTTGCGCTGCGTTTCGTGCAATTCAGCCAGCATGGAGCGCAGAAACTCGACGCCTGCACCGGTTTTCGCGCTAACGCGGACTGATGCGATTTTACCATACTGATCCCGCTCGACGCCGTGTTGCAGTCCAGCCGCATCGATCTTGTTGAACACCACGACTTGAGGAACGCAATCCGCGCCGATTTCAACCAGTACCTTGTTCACTTCCGCGATCTGATCGTCGCGCGCCGGGCTTGCCGCATCCACCACATGCAGCAACAAATCGGCACGCCCGGTTTCTTCCAGCGTTGCGCTGAATGCCGCCACCAGAGTGTGCGGAAGATCACGGATGAAGCCCACCGTATCCGACATGATGATGGCCGCGCCGTCGGCCCCGCTGATGCGCCGCGAAGTGGTATCCAGGGTCGCGAACAACTGGTCGGCCGCATAAGCTTCGCTGTGGGTAAGCCGGTTGAACAATGTCGACTTGCCGGCATTGGTATAGCCGACCAGCGAAACCGACAAGGCCTGGCCGCGCTGGCGGGCGCGACGCTGGGTCTGCCGCCGGCGATGCACCGTGTCGAGCTTGTCCTTGAGCACTTTCACGCGTCTGCGCAGCAACTGGCGGTCGGTCTCGAGCTGGGTTTCGCCCGGCCCGCGCAGGCCGATCCCGCCTTTCTGGCGCTCCAGGTGAGTCCAGCCCCGTACCAGACGCGTCGCCAGATGCTCGAGTTGGGCCAGTTCGACCTGCAACTTGCCTTCGTGCGAACGCGCCCTTTGCGCAAAGATGTCCAGTATCAGGCTGCTGCGGTCCACTACGCGGCACTCGAAGCGCTTCTCCAGGTTACGCTGCTGCGCGGGGGATAAATCGTGGTTGAACAGCACCAGGGATGCGGCGGCGGATTGCACCGCTGCCGCGATCTCGTCGACCTTGCCCGCGCCCGCAAAAGTGGCCGCGTCGGGCCGGTGTCGCTTGCCCTTGATGACTGCGACGGGTTCGACGCCGGCGCTTTCGGCCAGGCGGCGGATTTCGTCCTGAGACTCGGCGAAATCCACATTGCCGAAATCCAGGCTGACGAGGATGGCGCGGTCGCCGCCGCGTGGACGATCAAACATTCAGAGGGACAGGAAACCGGGACCGGCGCCGCCAGCGCGCGAACTCAAACCTCGCATCCCGGGGATCGGGATGACCACAAAGGCGGAAAGTCCAAAACGGATGAAACGGGATCGACGAACACTCAGTCTTCGGACTCATGCTCCAGAGACAAGTTCACCGGACGCGCGGGCACGACGGTGGAAATCGCGTGCTTGTAGACCATCTGCGTCACCGTGTTCTTCAGCAATACAACGTACTGGTCAAACGATTCGATCTGTCCCTGCAATTTGATTCCATTTACCAGGTAAATCGACACCGGCACGTGCTCCTTGCGCAACGCATTCAGAAATGGGTCTTGCAACAACTGGCCTTTCGCGCTCATGGCTGCTCCTTATTTTATTTTTCGACCCGTGTTTACTGTACTGGATTTTCGGGCGCAATACCATCCCGCGGAAAGCCGCGGGGGATTTCAAGCCTTCCGGCGGCCGGCGAAGGGATTCCGGCCTTGCTTGAACGACACCTTTACGGGCGTGCCACGCAAATCGAATGCGGTCATGAATGCGCGTTCCAGATAGCGTCGGTAACTATCCGGTACCCGATTCAAGGCATTGCCGTGAATCAGGATCAGCGGTGGATTCATGCCGCCCTGATGGGCATAGCGCAACTTCGGACGGGAGACCCCGTCGCGCGGCGGCGACTGCTTTTGCACCGCAGCGAGCAATACCCGTGTCAGTTTGGGCGTCGACAGCTTGGACATGGCGGCAGCATAAGCCGCATTCGCCGAACTGAGCAGCGCCGCGACGCCGGCGCCGTTACGCGCGCTGATGTAATGCACCGGCGCGAAGTCCAGAAAGTTCAGTTTGCGGCCGTAATCGCGCCTGGCCTTTTCACGCGACTCTTCACCCGCGGCATCCCACTTGTTGATTGCCACTACGAGTGCACGGCCGGACTCGAGAATGAATCCCGCCAGGTGCGCGTCCTGGTCGGAGACATCCTGCGTAACATCGAGCACGAGCACCACGACATTGCAATCGTCGATGGCCTGCAGCGTCTTGACGACCGAAAATTTTTCCGCGACGTCCTCCATGCGCCCGCGTCTACGCACGCCGGCGGTATCGATCAGGGTGTACGCGCGGCCGTTGCGCTCGAAATCGATGTAAATACTGTCGCGCGTGGTGCCGGGCTGGTCGAACGCAATCACGCGTTCCTCGCCGAGCAGGGTATTGACCAGGGTCGACTTGCCGACGTTCGGGCGGCCCACGATCGCTATCTTCGGATGTTTGCCAGCCGGTTCCGCCGCGTCGCCGCCGGCCGGAAATTCCGCGAGAACGACATCCACCAACTCGTGCACCCCGTCGCCGTGCGATGCCGATACGGTCAGGGGTTCGCCCAGCCCGAGTTCGTGAAATTCAGTGGCGGCAGTCTCGTGGGACAGGCCCTCCGCCTTGTTGACCACCAGCCAGAGCTTTCGCGCGGTCTTGCGCAGTTCAACGGCAATCTGCCGGTCGAGTGGTGTGAGCCCCTGGCGCGCGTCGACCAGCAGCAGCACGGAATCGCTTTCGTCCACGGCCTGGCGTGTCTGGCGCGCCATTTCCTTGTAGATGCCGTCTTTCGCCACCGGTTCGAATCCTCCGGTGTCCACGACCAGATAGGATTTCTCGCCCGAATCGCCGTGACCGTAATGGCGATCGCGGGTCAGGCCGGGAAGGTCCGCCACAAGGGCCTGGCGCGACTTCGTCATGCGATTGAAAAGGGTCGACTTGCCGACATTCGGCCGGCCGACCAGCACGATGGTGGGTTTCACTGGGAATAAGGGGACACTGGGGTGGCCGTCAGGAACCTGGCGGACGTGGTTATTTTTTGACGGTAATTGCGAAGACGCCGCCCTTGCGGGTCTGCACCAGCACCATGTCGTCGATCAGCTTCGGGGCGGCGGCGATGCCCCCTCCGTCGGTTGCGATGCGGGCGGCGAACGAACCATCCTCGAATTTCAGGTAATGCACCTGGCCTTCAAAGTCTCCGACCACGACGTAATCCTTCGCTGCCAGCGGCGCGCTCAGGTTGCGGTACGAGAGTTTGTCCTGCTTCCACACGCTGGCGCCGGTATTCCTGTCCAGCGCCACCACCGAGCCCGTATCTTCCGACAGATACACGCTCAGGTCATCCGCGGCCAGGCTGCCGACGCTGGACGCCGGCCGTGCCCACAACTGGCTGCCTTTCTGGGTTTCATAGCATGCGACCCGCCCCTGGAACGTAGCCGCGCATACCCTGCCCGCCTCCACCAGCGGCGGACCGGCGATATCCGTGATGCGCTCGAGTTCGTTGTCTCCCTTCGACGCCGCCACTACGGTTTCCCACACCAGGCCGCCGTTGGCAATGTTCAAAACGACAAGTTTGCCTGCCGGCATGCCGGCAATCACAAAGCTTTCCACGATGATCACGCCCGGATTGGCGCGCAACGTGAGCGGCGGAGGCGTCGTCTGATATTCCCAGCGGCGCGAGCCGTCCCGTGCGTCCAGGCCAAAAATGCGGCTGTCGCCGCTGCGCACGACGACGAATTCGCCGGCGGCCTGGGGCGCGCTGAGCACTTCGCTCGATACCTTCGATTGCCATAACGGTTTGCCCTCCAGGTCGTAGGCGAGCACCGAGCCCTTCGACGTTCCGACCAGCACCATGTTCGCGCCGACACCGACGCCTCCGGATAGCGGCGCCTTGGTGTCGACCCGCCAGAGCGTCTTGCCGTTTGTGGCTTTGAGACGCAGCAGGTCGCCCCGATTGCTCGCCACGAATACGCTGTCGCCTGCTATCGCCGGCGTAAAGATGTAATGGCCGGCGTCGCCGACGTTCACCCTCCACGCCTGGACCAGTTTTGCCGAAGGTTTGAAGTCCACCAGCTTCACGGGTTGGGGACCCTTGCTGCCGCATCCACCGAGCACAAGGCCCAGCAGCGACATCCCTACCAGACACAGACGCCACTGCGCTCCGGTCACTTGTCGCCCCCAAGGGCGTCAAGTTTGATCTGCACGACATTGCGGTAACTGCTATTGGGCAGGCTCTTGTCGATCGCCAATTTGTAAGCAGCCCGCGCCTCGGCAACTTTTCCCTGCGCGACCATGACGTCGCCGCGCAGGTCGGCGTATAAGGTTTCCAATGCGGCACTGTGTTTGGTTTCCAGCAGCTGGAGCGCCTCATCGTATTTTTTTTCGTCGAGCCGGATGCTCGCCAGCCGCAGCCGCGCCACCTCTGCGGTTTCCGCGTCCTTCGCTTTTTCGATCGCCCATTGCAGCTGCTCGGCAGCCCCGGCAAGGTCGCCATTTTCGTAATTGGTCTTGGCGAGCAGCAGAGCTGCCGTCGGGCCGTAGGCGGTCGAACCGAATCCGTCCATGACCTGTTTGCCGAGCACGCGGATTTCCTTGACGTCGTTCTTGCGCACCGCGTCGCCGAACTTCGTGAACAGCGTGGAGGCCTGCTCCGACTGGCTGTGTTTGTAATAACGCCAGCCCTGAGTGGCCGTGAAAGCCACGAGCGCAGCCACCGCCAGCGTAATGATCAGCGTGCCGTATTGTTTCCAGAACTGCTTCAGTTCGGCTATCTGTTCCTGTTCTTCGAGATCGAATGCCATGTCGGAATAGTCTGTAGTTATTGAATCAAGGTTTGGCTGATTTGAGCATCATTGCAGCAGCTTGTTGCGCATCGACCTGCACCTGCTTCCCGGCTTCGCGCATCGGCTTGAGGGAAACCACCTGCCTGCCCGCCTCATCGTCGCCAATGATCACGGCAAACCGGGCGCCACTGGCATCGGCTCGTTTCATCTGCGATTTGAAACTGCCGCCACCGCAATGAAGGACAACCGAAAGGCCGCGCCCGCGCAACGATTCCGCGACCTTCCAGGCAAAGCGACTTGCCGATTCACCGCTATGGACCAGGTAGGCGTCCGCAGTTGGGGCCGGCACTGTAACAGCAGAATCACCCAGCAGCGCAAGCAATCGTTCGATCCCCATTGCGAATCCGCAGGCTGGGGCGGGCTTGCCGCCGATCTGTTCGATCAGTCCGTCGTAACGCCCGCCGGCGCAAACCGTACCCTGTGCACCGAGCCCGGTGGTCGTCCATTCGTAGACCACATCATTGTAATAGTCCAGACCGCGTACCAGTCGTTCATTGACGGCGTACTCGACCCCGGCATTCTTCAGCAATTCCTGCAACGCTTCGAAATGCCGGCGCGACTCGTCATCCAGATCGTCGGCAAGTTTCGGTGCTGCCGCAATAATGTCACGCATCGCCGGATTCTTGCTGTCGAGCACGCGCAGCGGGTTGCTGTACAGCCGTCGGCGCGCGTCCTCGTCGACGCCCGTGGCATGCCTTTCAAGGTAGGCGATAAGGCGCGTTCGATAGCGGCTGCGCGAAACCGTGTTGCCCAGCGTGTTGATCTCGAGCTGCAGGTTTTCGAGGCCCAGCCGCCGCCACAGGCTTGCGCCCATGACCAAGTGTTCCGCGTCCACGTCCGGACCCGGAAAACCGAGCGCTTCGACCCCGACCTGATGAAACTGGCGATAACGGCCTTTCTGCGGCCGCTCGTGGCGGAACATCGGCCCGATATAGAACACCCGCTGCGCGCCGTTGTAGAGCAAATTGTGCTCGATCATCGCGCGCACGCAGGACGCTGTGCCTTCGGGCCGCAAGGTCAGGCTTTCGCCGTTCAACTGGTCGACAAACGTGTACATTTCCTTCTCGACGATGTCGGTGACTTCGCCGATGGAGCGCACGAACAGCTCGGTCTTTTCCAGGATCGGCATGCGGATGTTGCGGTAGCCGTACTGGGCCAGCCAGCCGCGCACCGTCTCTTCAAAAAACTCCCAAAGCGGAGCCTGTTCCGGCAGGACGTCGTTCATCCCGCGGACCGCCTGAATCGTTTGTACCATGAAGCTTGTTTGTCTCGAGATTGCGTGGAGGCTCAGCCGAGCGCCCGCGCGGCCTGGTCTTTGTTCGTCCCCGCCCGCCCGCCTTGCCCATCGGACCGGCCGTAGTGGCTGGAGACGTACTCATCGACCAGGCGATGAAATTCCTCGGCGATATGCGCGCCTTTCAACGTGACGGTCTTCACGCCGTCGACGAATACCGGCGCCACCGGCGTTTCGCCCGAACCCGGCAGACTGATGCCGATGTTGGCGTGCTTGCTTTCCCCCGGTCCATTGACCACGCAGCCCATCACGGCGACGCGCATTTCCTCGACGCCGGGATATTGCGTGCGCCAGAGTGGCATTTGCCGGCGCAGGTGCGCCTGGATCTTGTCGGCAAGCTCTTGAAAAACCGTGCTGGTCGTCCGTCCGCACCCGGGACAGGCGATTACCATCGGCGTGAACGAGCGCAAGCCCATGGTCTGCAGGATTTCCTGCGCGACGACGACTTCCCGCGACCGGTCTCCGCCGGGGTCGGGGGTGAGCGAAATCCGTATGGTGTCGCCGATGCCCTGCTGCAGCAACACCGCCAGCGCCGCGGTGGACGCGACAATACCTTTGGATCCCATGCCCGCCTCGGTCAGCCCGAGGTGCAGCGGATAGTCGCAGCGCGCAGCGAGTTCGCGATATACCATGATCAGGTCCTGCACACCGCTCACCTTGCACGACAGAATGATGCGATCGCCCTGCAATCCGATCTCCTCGGCTTTCTGCGCGTTCTGCAGCGCGGACACGATCAACGCTTCGCGCATGACATCGGCTGCGTCGCCCGGCTCGGGCCGGCGCGCGTTGTCATCCATCATGCGGCCGAGCAGGTCAGGATCCAGGCTGCCCCAGTTGACGCCGATGCGCACCGGTTTGCCGTATCGGCACGCTGTTTCGATCATGGTCGCGAACTGATCGTCGCGCTTCGACCCGCGACCGACATTGCCGGGATTGATCCGGTATTTATCCAGCCCTTGCGCGCACTCCGGATACTGGGTCAGGAGCTTGTGCCCGTTGAAATGGAAATCACCGATCAACGGCACGCGGCAGCCATCGCGTTCGAGCAGGTTGCGGATTTCCGGCACGGCCGCCGCTGCATCGGCCGTATTGACCGTGATGCGCACGAATTCAGATCCGGCTTCGGCAAGCTCCCTGACCTGACGTGCTGTGGCCTGCACATCCGCGGTATCGGTATTGGTCATCGACTGCACGACAACCGGAGCACCGCCGCCGACCGGGACACCGGCGATACGGACCTGGCGGGTGAGGTGACGCAGAATGGAATTCCCGGACATTGGAAACTGGCCGCCCTATTCCAGCGTCAGCCGTGCAACATCCACTCGCGTGTGCGGTGCAAGATCGATGCTCTTGTCACCCTGAAACAGGCGCACGCCGGCGGCATGTCCGACCACGATCGACAGGGGTGGCTCTCCGCTCACCTTGCGGCGGCTGCCCGCGGGATTGAGTTGCCCGAAGATCGTGTTGCCGGAACGGTCCTTGATCTCGACCCAGGAGTCCTGCTCGAAGATCATTCGCACCGTCACCAGTCCGGAAGATTCTGGGGCAAGCGTTCCGTCCGTTTCAACCGATTCGCCCCGTTCGGCGGTTTGCGTCTTTTTTTCGGCTTTCGTATCCGTTGTAGCGTCGGGTTTTGTTGCGGGTTTTGCCGCGACTTCCGGTTCCGGCTTCGGCTCGACTTTGGACTTCGCGTCACCGCCCGTCCTGGCCTCGACAGAATTTTTCGATGGTGGCACCGCTTTGTCCCGCGCTGCGATCGCCGGAACACTGCGCCCTGCGTCCGGCGCGCGACCGGCCCCGAAATAGACCGAAATTACGACGCCAATTACGAGCACCGTCACTGCCGCCGGCCAAAGCCGGAATCTCTTCTGTTCCCTGTGCACCGGCAGCGCGCGTTCCGGCTCGCGCGGCACCTCGGCCACAATCTGCGGCGGATTGAGCAATGAATCCGTGGCACGGATCAGGGGCGCCGGATCGAGCCCGAGCAGCTTCGCGTAGTTGCGGATAAAGCCGTGGATAAAAACCGGACCCTTGTAGCCGGAATAATCGTCGCGCTCCAGCGCTTCGACCTGGCGCACGGACAGCTTCAGCTGCCGCGAAATATCACCAAGGCTCAGACCTTGCCGGCGGCGCTCACTGAGCAGCACCGCGCCGGCAGCGCTCTGTCCTTCAGATGGGGAAGGAGTGGAACCGCCAGTTGCGGGCTCACCGGTCATCGCAGGTTCACTCACGGAAAGCGCCCCTCATTGAATGCCTTCGTCTGTGCAGCGCCAGGATACCGGTTGTTCAGTTGGGCACCATAACTGGCGAGTGCGGTGCGATTGCCGAGACGCTGTTCGATGCGCGCGCCGAGCCACAACGCTTCGGCAGAGGGTGTTGACACCTGCATGTGGCGGTTCAATAGTGTCCGGGCGGTCGTCAGCTCATTGCGCCTGAACACGATATCGGCGAGTTGATACAGGGCTTGCGACTGATCCGGCTGCAACGCCAGGGCCTTGCGCAGCCAGTCTTCGGCCTTCACGTCGTCGCCCTGCATGCGCGAGCAGATGCCCGCATTGGTGTAGGCATTCTCCGGCGTACTATAAAGCGGATTCTTCAGCGCCGTCGCGAAGTATTTCATGGCCTCTTTCTCGCGCTTGCGCTGGCACAGAAACATTCCATAGTTGTTGTTTGCCGACGAATCGTTCGGATCGATCTTCAGCGCGCGCTCAAAGGATTGTTGTGCCAGTGCATCTTCCTTGAGGGTCATGTAAACCAGTCCGAGTTGACTATGCGCGGGGCCGTAGCCTGGATCGGCGCTGACGGCCTCCTTCAGCTCCTGAACGGCAACGGACATCTGCCCCGCGCCGTAGTACGCCGCACCGAGCTCGGTATGGATGCGGGCACGATTCTCGGCGGCGTTCCTCGGTTCGCCGGTTTCTGATTTGTTCACCGTGGTCGTGCAGCCGGCCAGCATTGCCACGCACACCAGGACCGAAATCCGGTTCATTCCGTGGCCACCATCGTCCGCCGCGTCTTGCGCCGCGTGCGATCCTGCACCTGGCCCGCTAGCTGGCCGCACGCGCCGTCTATGTCGTCGCCACGCGTCTTGCGTGTCGTCGTGACCAGGCCGGCCCGCATCAGGACGTCACGAAACGCGCCGATGCGCCCGGGAGAAGAGCGCTCGAATCCGGAATCCGGGAACGGGTTGAACGGAATGAGATTGAATTTGCACGACACGCCCTCCACCAGCGTCACCAGCCGTTTGGCCTGCTCGACGCTGTCGTTGATGCCCTGGAGCATCACATATTCGAAGGTAACGAAATCGCGTGGCGCAACCTTGATGTAGCGCTTGCAGGCCGCCATCAGTTCCTTCAACGGATATTTCTTGTTGATCGGCACCAGGCGATCGCGCAGTTCGTCGTCCGGCGCATGCAGGGATACGGCGAGCGCCACCGGCAATTGCGCGGCAAGCCGGTCGATGGCCGGAACCAGGCCGGAGGTCGAGAGCGTCACGCGCCGGCGCGACAGACCGTAGCCATAGTCATCCAGCATGATCTTCATGGCCGAAACGACGTTGTCGAAATTGGCCAGCGGCTCGCCCATGCCCATCATGACTACGTTGCTGATCACCCGTTCTCCCCTCGGCGTCGCGCCGAGGGCACGATTGGCCCACCAGAGCTGGCCGATGATTTCGGCCACGGTCAGATTGCGATTGAATCCCTGCCTGCCGGTCGAACAAAACGCACACTCAAGTGCGCAGCCTACTTGCGAAGACACACACAGCGTTCCGCGTGCAGTCTCGGGAATGAACACGGTCTCGATGCCGTTCGCTGCGCCCACCGAAAGCAGCCATTTGCGCGTTCCGTCGCATGCCGTCGAATCAGCGATGACGGCCGGCGCCTGCACCGTTGCACCGGCAACCAGCTTGGCGCGCAGGTCCTTCGACAGATCGCTCATGCTCTCGAACTCGGACTGACCGAACTGGTGTATCCAGCGCATCACCTGCCGCGCGCGAAACGGCTTCTCGCCGATTTCGGTAAAGAAACCGGCGAGTCGTTCCGCATCGAAATCAAGCAGATTGACGGGCATCAGCGCGAGTAAATATTCAGGGTCGGAAAGAAATAGGCGATTTCCACCGCCGCGGTTTCAGGAGCGTCGGAGCCGTGCACTGCATTGGCGTCGATACTGTCAGCAAAATCCGCCCGGATCGATCCCTTGGCCGCTTTCTTCGGATCCGTGGCCCCCATCAGATCGCGGTTCTTCTGGATCGCGTTGGCGCCCTCGAGCACCTGCACCATGACCGGGCCGGAGATCATGAAGCTCACCAGATCGTTGAAAAATGGACGCTGCCGATGCACTGCGTAGAATCCTTCGGCGTCGTTGCGCGACAAATGCACCATTTTCGCCGCGATGATCTTCAATCCACCACCTTCGAACCGCGAATAAATCTGTCCGATCACATTTTTTTCGACGGCATCGGGTTTGATGATCGACAGGGTGCGTTCAACAGCCATCTAGATCTCCAAGAGGTTTGTTTTTCGAAGCTAATTCATAAGGATAGCATGGCGCTACCGTGAAAGGAATGGCTTTGCCCCGAGACCGCGTCAAACGCACGACTTGCACTGCGCGGGATCGCCTCGCAAGGCAGACCCGAATGGCGGGAAAATTCGGTGATAGCATCAACCGCACGGACCCGGATATCAACGCCATGCCGCCCAATTCCAGCAAGTCACCAGCACCTGCCCCGGCGCCCGCCGCAGAAGAGATAAAAGCGCGCACGGGACGACGACTGATCCTCGCAGCCGCCCTGATCGGACTTGCGATCGGCGGACTGGCGCTGGTCGATCGGTTTCGCGAGCGCCCCACGGGACTGGCGCCCCCTCACGAACCGTCGCTGGCGCTGATCACGACACCGGTACAGGAATCCGAAGTCCCTGCCGCCAGGCTTGGCCAAGTTGCCATCCCTCCGCCACCACCGCAAGTCGTCAACAACGAGACACTGGCGACACCGCCGCGTACGGCCAGTGCGCCGCCATCGCCCGCGACACAAAGTGCGCCCGCGCAGAACAACGCACCGGTCCCGGGTAAAGCCTACCTGGTCCAGGTCGGCGTATTCGCCTCGCCGGCCAACGCGCAAGCCTTGCAGCGGCAACTGCGGCGGGCCGGTATCGATGCCCATCTCGAAACCCGCGTACAACTCGGCCCTTTCAAGGATAAACGCGACGCAGACAAAGCGCTCGCCCGCGCGAGGAAACTGGGCGTCAACGCCGTGCTGGTCGGCGGCCGATGAATGCGGGGGAAAATTCAGTACAAGAGATTTGGCAGCCAAAGGGAGACGGCTGGCACGTAGGTAATCAGTATCAGATAGGCCAACAGCACAAAAACCCATGGCAGACAGGCGATCGACACTTCGGTCAGGCCCATTTTGGCGATATGGCTGGCGACAAATAGATTCAGCCCCACCGGGGGATGAATCATGCCGATCTCCATGTTCACGGTCATGATCACGCCGAGATGAATCGGGTCTATGCCCAGGTTCCTTGCAATCGGCACCAGCAACGGCGCCAGGATCAGAATGATCGAACTGGGCTCCATGAACTGCCCCGCCACCAGCAGGGCGACATTCACGGCCACAAGAAACATCCACGGCGACAGTTGCTGATTGACGACCCATTGCGACAGCCCCTGCGGAATCTGCTCGGAAGTCAGCAGGAATGAGAACAGGATGGCATTGGTGATGATGTAGAGCAGCATCGCGCTTGTATTCGCCGCTGACAGCAGGACCCTGGGCACCTCCCGGAGTTTGAGTCCGCGATAGATGTAAACCGCCGCAACGAACGCGTAGACCGCACTGACCGCGGCCGCTTCGGTCGGCGTGAACAGGCCGCCGTAGATGCCGCCCATCACGATCACCACCAGCATCAGTCCCCAGAACGCATCCTTGAAGGACTCCCAGATTTCGCGTCCCGACGCACGCGGCAGCGTCGGAAACTTCTTGTTGCGCGCGGTCACGTACGTGACGAGCATCAGCAACGCAGCCAGAAGGACGCCGGGCACGATCCCGGCAATGAACAGCTTGCCGGCCGACTCAGACGTGCTGACTGCATAGATGATCATCACGATCGACGGCGGGATGAGAATCCCCAGCGAACCGGACGTGGTAATCACGCCGACCGAAAAGCGCTTCGGGTAGCCGTGCCTGATCATCGCCGGCAGCATGATCGAACCGATCGCCACCACGGTGGCCGGGCTGGAGCCCGAGATCGTGGCAAAGAATGTGCAGGCCAGGATCGCCGCCATGGCGAGCCCCCCGTGCATCCAGCCGACCAGCGCAAGCGCGAACCGGATGATGCGCCGCGCGATGCCGCCGTCGGTAAGAAAGCTGCCCGAGAGCACGAAGAACGGCACCGCCATGATGGCAAAGCTTTCCAGTCCGGTGAACAGGCGCTGCGAGACGATGTCGACCGTGTCGATCGAAAATGAAGAAAACAGTGCAAGGAACGTCAATACGGTCATGCCGAGCGCGATCGAGATCGGCGTGCCCGTCAGCAGCATCGCGAGCAGGATAGCAAGGATCAGGGTGACGTTCACGCACGGCCCTCGTCAGCGGCGCCGAGCACATGTGAGGGCAACTCGCCGGACCGAAGAAAACGTGCCATTACCTGCAGGAAGCGGTAGCACATCAGGGACGAACCGAGCGGGATGCACAGGTAGACCACCCACATCGGCCACTCGAGATCGGGCGAAGTCTGCCCCGTACCGTGCACGAACACGACCCAGCGCACGCCCATGATGGCGATCGCCCCGGTAAAGAAAGCGCCGAGCGACAACGCCAGGATCACCAACACGCGTCGCAAGGCCGGCCGCACCGCGTTCACGAGCACATCGACACCGATGTGGATGCCGGTGCGTACGCCGTATGCCGCGCCGAACTTCGCCATCCAGATGAAAAGATAGATGCAAAGTTCCTGCGCCCAGGAGAAATTCAGCAAGGCGGCGTATTTCCACAGCCACGGGACCGCCGCGGATTGACGGTGCAGCACGGCCGCGAAGATGATGAGCGTGGCCGCCGCCATGAAGGCGGCGATCAGCCATTCCTCGATGTGATCGAGGATGCGGTTGAATGCCCGGAACACAGGCTATTTCTTCCTGGTTCTGCGGGATTCGACCTCGGCGGCGATGCGATTGACCGCCTGCAGATTTTCCTTGCCGACGACGTTCTCGAACCTGGCTTGCACCGGAAGCAATGCTTCCTTCCATGCCTTGCGCTGCGCGTTGGACAATACATAGACCTCGGTCTTGCCGGATGCCTTTACGGCTGCAAGCGCATCGTCGTTTTCCTTCTTGGCGATATCGCGTTCGTAGCGGGTGGCCTCGGCCATCGCCTTTTCCAACTGGCCGCGAATATCCGCAGGCAATCCTTCCCAGAATTTCCGGTTGGTGATCACCGCGTAAACCAGGCAGCCGTGGTCGGAAATGGTGAGGTGAGACTGGACCTCGTACATTTTCTGGGTGTAGAGATTCGACAGCGGATTCTCCGTACCGTCGACGACTTTCTGCTGCAGCGCCGAGTAGACTTCGGAAAATGCCATCACCTGGGGCAGCGCGCCGAGTTCGCGCATCATGGCCTCCAGTACCTTCGATGACTGGATGCGCATCTTCAATCCACGGAAGTCTTCCGGTTTGCGCAGCGGCCGGTTGGCGGAGAATTGCTTGAAGCCATTGTCCCAGTACGCCAGTCCCTTGAGCCCTTTGGGCTCGAGCTTGGCGAACAGATTCCGGCCGATTTCGCCGTCGGTGACGCGGTCTACCGTCTCGGCGTCGGGGATCAGGTAAGGCAGATCGAACAACTCGAATTCGCGCACGCCCAGCGGGCCGAACTTCGACACCGAAGGCGCCAGCATCTGCACCGCACCGCGTTGCAACGCCTCCATCTCCTCCCGGTCTTTGTAGAGCTGGCTGTTCGGGTAGAGCTCGACCCGGACGCGCCCGCCGGTGTATTGCTCGGCAAGCTGCCTGAATTTCTCCGCGGCCTTGCCCTTCGGCGTGTCATTCGCCACGACGTGGCTGAACCTGACGATGACCGGCTCCGCCGCCTGCGCGGCGGTCGCGCCAGTCAGAAACAAAAGTGCAAACAGCATTTTTTTCATTGTCAACTTCGGCGCGGACATTGATCAGTGCGTCATTTATTCAGTGCGACGCGTGCGCCGTCCTCCGGGGTTCGATTCTATCAGCCCGGTTCCCATTCCGGCGCGATGCCGGGCTCCGCCGCGGCGGCGCGAAACTCCGCCGCCACGCCGATGCCCGGGACCCAGGCAAGTTGCTCGCCGAAGAATACCAGCGGCATGCGGCTGCGCTCCCATGGCGGAATCGCATGCTCCTGCAGCAGGCTCTTGAGCGCACGTCGCGGCCTGTTCTCCCCGGGTTGCATGCGCTCGCCGCCGCTGCGACCCCGTACCGTCGCCGCGCGAATTTCAAAATGCCGACTGGCGATGCCTTCACCGACCACCGCCCGCGAGCGCAATACTCCGAGGCCGTCGGGCAGGACCAACTCGTGATGCCCGTCCCAGCGCGATTGCCAGTTGGATGGCATATCCGGGGAATTCTCCACGAGTTCCACGCGGTCGCGGTAGCAGCGCAGGACGGCGTCGCCGAACGTGACCTGGATTTCCGCGTCGCGCCCGGCTTCGCGGCATTGCCGCAGGGCTTCCTCCAACCTTGCGCGCGGCGGCATCAGCGATTCGCGGTCCGCGAATAGCTGGCGCAGCAGGTTCAGCGCGCGCGCGTCGGACAACTGACGCAGGCGTTCCGCCGAAATTGCACTACGGTCGAGAGACTGTGCATCGATGCGTGCCAGTTCTTCGGCAAGCAATGCGTAGTCAGCAAGGTTGCGGGCGGCTCGCGCCAGCGTTTCACGATAACCCGGAAAGCGCGCGTCCAGCTGCACCAGCAACTCGTTGCGCAGGTAATTACGGTCATAGCGCGAATCGGTGTTGCTGTCGTCCTCTACCCATTCCAGCCGCCTCGATTTGGCATACGCCTCGATGTCCTTGCGGCGAAGGTCGAGCAAGGGGCGCAGGATGCGCGGCGACGACGCCTTGCCGTCCATCGCGGATTCCTGTGCCCTGACGACCGGCATGCCGGCCAGGCCCTTCGGCCCGGCACCGCGCAACAGCTGCAGCAGCAAGGTCTCGGCCTGATCATCGAGGTGATGCGCGAGCGCCACGAAATCGGCATCGATCGAGGCATAGGCGCGGTATCGCACTCTGCGCGCGGCCGCTTCCACCCCGGAACCATCGGGCGTCACCTGTACGCGGCGCACGGTCAGCGCAATTGCGCGCCGTTCGCACAGCGAACGGCAGAATGCCTCCCATTCGCCGGCATGCGGGCTGATCTGATGATTGACATGAATGGCCGAGAGAGACAATTCTCTTGAGGCGTGCAGTCGATGGAAAAGATCGAGCAGTACCACCGAGTCCATGCCGCCGCTGAGTCCGATCGCGACGCGCTTTGCGCGTACCGCGTGAGCCTCCAGCACGCCATCCAGAATTTCCGTGAATTCGTCGGTCATGGTCGTTGCCAATCAGTCTGCCAAAACAAGATACCCCGCTCGCGCGGGGTATCCGGAGGAATCGTCGGGGCATCGCGACGATTCAGCGACCTGCCGCTTCCTTGAACTTGCCATGGGCCATCAGACGTTCGAAGCGAGCCTCAATGAGCGCGTCGATCGGTTTTTCCTGGGCTTCCGACAGCGCATCCATGAGCGCTTTGCGCAAGGTCTGCATGATCGCCGTCGGATCCCGGTGGGCGCCGCCTGGCGGTTCCGCAACGACACGGTCGACCAGTCCCAGGGTCTTGAGCCGGTTGGCCGTAATTCCCAGGGTTTCGGCGGCATCCGGCGCCTTGTCCGCACTTTTCCACAGGATCGACGCGCAGCCTTCGGGAGAAATCACCGAGTAGATCGAATATTGCAGCATGAGCATGACGTCGCCAACGGCGATCGCCAAGGCGCCGCCGGATCCGCCTTCACCGATGATCGTCACCACGATCGGCACGCGCAACTCGGACATCGCATACAGATTGCGGCCAATCGCTTCCGATTGTCCGCGCTCCTCCGCCCCGACTCCGGGATAAGCGCCCGGCGTGTCGACGAACGTCATCACCGGCACGCCGAATTTCTCTGCAAGCTTCATCAGCCGCAGCGCCTTGCGATACCCTTCCGGTTTCGGCATGCCGAAATTGCGATAGAGCTTGTCCTTGGTGTCACGCCCTTTCTGGTGGCCGATCACCATGACCGTCTGGCTGCCGAAGCGCGCCAGCCCGCCGACAATCGATGGATCCTCCGCGAACAGGCGGTCGCCTTGCAGTTCCTCGAAATCGGTGAACAGATTCTGGAAGTAGTCCAGCGAGTACGGCCGCTGCGGATGGCGTGCCACCTGGGAAATCTGCCACGCCGAAAGCTTCGCGTAGATGTCCCGGGTCAGCGTACTGCCCTTCTTCTGCAGGCGCGAAATTTCCTCCGAGATGTCGACCGCGGAATCGTCCTGCACGTAGCGCAGCTCCTCGATCTTCGCCTCGAGCTCGGCGATCGGCTGCTCGAAATCCAGAAATGTCGTCTTCATGAAGCCGTATTGTAGCGGCAGTTCGACAGCTGCATGGGCGATGCCGGGCTATTTGCCGTACTGGGACGCCAGATAGTCGACGATTTTCTGCACGTCCGTGTCGGCGACGGGAGCGCCCATCGCCTTGATCATCTTGTTCACGGAAGCTTCCCAACCCTTGCGGTCGAGGAACGGCGAGTTCATCTGAATGTAATCGAGGCTGTGGCACATCGAACAATTCGCCTCGACCAGTTGTTTTCCGGGGCCATCCTTCAGATGAACATCGCCTTCTCCGGCAAACGCGGGGAAGGCGCAAAGCAATGCGAAAACCATGAGTGTTCTCATCTGATCTCCTAAGTCGCTTCGATCTCGACGCGCTGGACCACGTTATTGTGGTAGCCGGCGGGATTGAAAATCAGCTCGAAAGTCTGCGTGCCGCCGGCGCGGTTGGTCGCCCTGGCCAGCACCGCATGTCGGCCCGGCCGCGCCGGTGTAAAGCGGTGCGACCACTGGCGCCACGAGTAGCGGCCCAGATCCGCACCCAGTTGCGCCGTTTGCCAGATCTTTCCCTCGTCTTCCGACACCTCGACCGTGGCGATGCCGTAGCCGCCGTCCCAGGCCACACCCGCGACCATGACGGCTTCTCCCTGGCGGACCTTTTTACCATTCTCCGGACTGGTGATCAGCGAGTTGACCACCATCTCCGTGATCGGCGTATTGGCCTCGGTTTCCTGGCTGACGAAACGATCGATGACCGGGAATTTCCCTTTCGGAATCCGGTAGGCGGGATTCATCCAGAAGCCCTTGAAGGGTTGCGAAATCGCGCTGATCGATGTCACATGCTTCATCCAGTAGGTGGCAGTCCATCCCGGCACGACGATGCGAGCCGGATAGCCATTCCAGTGCGGCAGTTTTTCGCCATTCATTGCGAATGCCACCAAGGTGTTTTCGTCCATCGCCTTCCACACTGGAAGACTCTTTACGAAATCCGGTGTCTTGTCGAGTACCGGACCATCCGCGCCGTCCAGCACGATTTCCACCGCCTCTTTCTTCAGACCCGCCTTGTTGAGCAGATCGCGCAGCCGCACACCCCGCCATTTCGCGTTGCCGATTGCGCCATGGCCCCACTGGACGCCTGGAACGTGCGGCTGCGACAAGCCGCGGCGGTTACCGGAACACATGCAGACCGCAGCGACTTCGACTATCTCGAAATCGCGTGTCAGATTCTCGTAAGTCAATTCGAGCGGCTTTTCCAGCGACTCTCCGCCGATGGACAATTTCCACTGCGACGCATCAACGGCCTCTGGAATCCCGGCCAGGTGATAACGCACGAAAAATGCGTTGTTCGGGGTAAATGCCTCGTTGAAGTAAGCGACCGGGGTTTCGAAATTCGGCGCACGGAAGGACTTTTTGATCAGCGGCAGCTTTCCGGACAGACTGCCCATTTGCGAGGCCTCGAGCGTGCCGGAAGGCAATGCGGCCGGCCCAAACTCATTTGCCGCGCGCGCAAATCCCAGCCGGTTTGCACCACCCGCGAGCAGCAATCCGCCTGCGGAAACCTTGAGAAACTCCCGTCTGGATTTCATTACCTTCTCCTGTCTTGTGCGCGGAACGCTCAGAACAGTACGCCGCTCTGCCCGCGAGGATCGCTCGCGGATTCGATCCGCCCTGTTTTCTTGTCGAAGAACACCGCCTGCATGTTACCCCACCTGCGCCGGCCGACTTCCACGGCATGCCCCTTGGCTTTCATCGCGTCGACCCAGGGATCCGGGAAGCCGTCCGGCTCGATCTCTACGCGGTCCGGCAAATACTGGTGATGGAAGCGTGGAGCAGCCACTAAACGCGCGAGATCGGTTTGCGGTTGATCGATGTAATCGAGAATTCCCTTCAGCACCATCGAAATGATGCGCGATCCGCCAGGCGTGCCCAGCACAAGAACACCGCGATCGTCCTCGACAAAAGTCGGCGACATGGACGATAGCGGTCGCTTGCCCGGTTCGATGGCGTTGGCCAGGCTACCCACCAGCTGGTACAAATTGGGCACGCCAGGCACGAGAACAAAATCGTCCATATGGTTGTTCAGCAGCACCCCGGTTTCGCCGGCAACGAAGCCGGATCCGAACGGCCCGTTCACCGACAGGGTGGCCGCGACCCGGTTGCCGTCCGCGTCGATAATCGAGAAATGCGTGGTCTCGGTGCTTTCATCGGCGTTTTCCGCCTCTTGCCCGAGCTTGCTGCTCGGCGTTGCGTGCGCCGGATCGATCGAAGCGCCGCGGCGCCGGGCGTAATCACGCGATGCCAGCTTTGCCACGGGGACGGCAAAGAATTGCGGATCGCCCATATAGCGCGCGCGATCCTGGTAGCCGCGGCGCATCGCCTCGACGGCGTAATGCGCCCGGTCGGTTACCGACAGTTCGCTGAGATCCACCGATTCGAGGATGAACAGACTCTGCGCCAGAACCAGCCCGCCTGAAGACGGCAGCGGTGCAGTGGTGATCTTCGCACCGCGATAGTTGAATTGGACCGGCGGGCGCTCGATCACGCGGTAGTTTTCCAGGTCGGATAATTCCCAAACCCCGCCCGCCGATTTCACCGTCTGCGCCAGCCTGCGCGCGAAATCACCATGGTAGAAACTCACGGCTCCTTTATCGGCGAGCATGCGTAGCGTGCGCGCCAAATGCGGCTGCATCACAACGAATCCGGCCGCAACGGCCCTGCCGTCATCGAGAAAACTCCGGGCGGCGTCGGCATTTCTCTTCAGCAGGTTTTCTCGCAACGCACTCGCCGAGGCATAGCGCGCATCAGCCGGGAATCCCCGCTCCGCCAGCCGGATCGCCGGTGCCAGCGAACGTGCTAGCGGCAACTTCCCGTAATGGCCGGCGACCCAGTCGAGCGCAGCGGGTTCCCCGGGGATGCCGGCGGCGGTCGGGCCTTCGAGCGATGCCTTCTGTTTCGCCTGACCGTCCTCGCCGATGAAGAATTCGCGCGTGGCCCGCAATGGCGCAGTTTCCCGTGCGTCGACGAAAACGTCGAATTGATCGGAAGCGCGGTGCAGCAAGAGGAATCCGCCGCCACCGATCCCCGATGCAAAAGGTTCAACCACTGCGAGCGCGGCAGCAACCGCCACCGCGGCGTCAAAGGCGTTGCCTCCGGACTTCAGAATTTCGCAGCCGGCTTTCGTCGCCAACGGATGTGCGGATGCGATCCCGCACTCTTGCGCAGCGGCCGGACGCAATACGCTCGCTGCAATGAACGCAAAGACGAGAAGAGATCGGATGCGGATGCAAAGCGTTTTCATGCTGGCATTGTACGAGAATCTACGAAAATACCGTCTCATGCTCTACCAAGAGCCGGAGACAAGTTCTATTAACACGAAGGGTCACGAAGGAGTACGGGAATGCGAACTATGGGCCATACGATAGGCGAGCTTGCATCGTGGAAACCAACGCGGCCCTTCGATGAATATCATCCGTGCCACGCTTCTTGGTCGCGTTACGCACCCGGGGATTCGTTCGTGGCCCTTCGTTTTTCCTTCGTGACCCTTCGTGTTCGATGCGTTTCGCTTTAAGCCCCGGCCGGTTTCTTTACGCGGAACCACGCCGCATACAGAGCGGGAACGAACAGCAGCGTGAGAATCGTCGCGGAGATCAACCCGCCCATGATGGCGACCGCCATCGGGCCCCAGAAATTGCTGCGCGACAAGGGAATCATCGCCAGTACGGCGGCGAGCGCGGTCAGCACGATGGGCCGGAACCGTCGCACGGTGGCGTCGACGATCGCATTCCACTGCGGATGTCCGGCCTTGATGTCCTGCTCAATCTGGTCAACCAGGATCACGGAGTTGCGCATGATCATGCCGAACAGCGCGATAACGCCCAGATTGGCGACAAAGCCGAACGGTACATCCCAGGTAAGCAGAATGAAAGCCACGCCGATCAGCCCGAGCGGCGAAGTCAGCAGCACCATGAATGTCTTCTGGAAACTCTGCAACTGGATCATCAGGAGCGTGAGCACCGTAATCAGCATGATCGGCATCACGGCGATGATCGAATTCTCGCCCTTGGCGCTCTCTTCGATCGCACCCGCCATCTCTATACGGTAATACTCCGGCAGCCTGGCGCGCAACGCGTCGAGCCTCGGGTCGATCTGCCTGGAGATGACAGGTGCCTGGACATCGCCGCGCGTGTCCGCGCGCACGGTGACGGTCGGCTGCCGGTTGCGGCGCCAGATGATGCCTTCTTCGAAGCCGTATTCTATTTTTGCGATCTGCGCCAGCGGGATCCATTTCCCGGACTGCGTCGGCACGTTGATCTCCGAGAGCTTGCCGGGATCGAGGCGCTCGCCGGTTTCAGCCCGGGCCAGCACTTCGATCAGCTTGTCCTTCTCCCGGTACTGCGTGATGCTGTAACCGGTCAGGATCGAGTTCAGTACCGTCGACAGGCCTTGCGAACTGACACCGATGACCCGCGCCTTGTTCTGGTCGATTTCAAGGCGGATGGTCTTCACCTGCTCGTTCCAGTCGAGGTGCACGTTCTGGGCATTGGGATTGGCGCGCACGATCGATGCGACCTCGAACGCGATCTTGCGCACCGTCGGTATGTCGTTGCCGATCACCCGGAACTGCACCGGATAGCCTACCGGCGGCCCGTTCTCAAGCCGGTTCACGCGTCCGCGCAGCACGGTGAATTCGTTCTCCAGCGTGCGATTGATCTTGTCGTACATCACTTCCCGCGCATTATTATTTTTGGTAACGATCACGAACTGCGCGAAGTTCGCGTGACCGAGCTGCTGGTCGAGCGGAAGATAAAAGCGCGGGCTGCCGTTGCCGACGTACGCGACGTAGTTCAGGACGTTCTCGTCACCTTTTATCTTCTCCTCGAATCGCTTCACCTGCGCTTCGGTGGCCTGGAACGACGCGCCCTGCGGCAACCACAGATCCACGATCAGCTCCGGGCGGTTGGACGACGGGAAGAACTGGTTCTGCACGAAGCGGAAGCCGAAGATCGACAACGCAAACACGGCGACCGTGATCAGGATGACAGTCTTCCGGTAATCCACGCACCAGTTCACCAGCGCGCGGAAGCGCCGGTAAAACGGGCTGTCATAAACGTCGCCCTGGTGGGAGGGCGTCGGCACCGGAATCAGTCTCGGCATTAATCGATGCAGCGGCCCGTACAGGAAACGCCGGAACAGGGAAGGCGGGCGCGCGCCATGGGAGAAATCGGGCAGCAGCTTATAACCGAGGTAAGGCGTGAACAGCACTGCCACCACCCACGACACCAGCAACGCAATAGTCACCACTGCAAAAATGGAAAAGGTGTATTCGCCGGCGGACGACTTGGCAAAACCCACGGGCGTGAACGCGGCCGCGGTGATCAGCGTGCCGGTGAGCATGGGAAACGCGGTCGAAGTGAATGCAAATCCGGCGGCCTTTGCCCGCTCCATGCCCTGCTCCATCTTGGTGGCCATCATTTCCACCGAGATGATGGCATCGTCCACCAGCAGGCCGAGCGAGATGATCAGCGCCCCCAGCGAAATCCGCTGCAGGTCGATGCCGTACAACTTCATCATCAGGAAGGTCACAGCGAGAACCAGCGGGATGGACAACGCCACCACCAGTCCGGTGCGAAAACCCAGGCTGAAGAAGCTGACCGCGAGCACGATCACCACGGCTTCGAGCAGCGTGCTCATGAATTCGTCAACCGATCGCCTGACCACCTCGGGCTGGTTTGAATACTGGTGTACTTCGATGCCGACCGGCAGGTCGCGCTTGATGCGCGCAAACGCCTGGTCCAGATCCCGCCCGAGTTGCAGGATGTCGCCACCCTTGGCCATTGAGACGGCGAGCGCAACGGCCTCCTGTCCCATGTAGCGCACTTTCTGCGAAGGCGGATCGACGTAACCGCGATAGACGTGGGCGATGTCGCCGAGCCTGAACAAGCGCCCATTGGCCTGGATGCCGATTTCGCGCACGCTCTCCACGGAATCGAAGCTGCCGGAAATGCGCAGGAACATGCGGTCCGAGTGGGTATCGATCGAGCCGGCCGGCGTCATCGCGTTTTGCTCGCGCAGCACGTTGAAAATGAACAGCGGGTCGATGCCGAGTGTGGCCAGCTTGCGATGGGAGGTCTCGACGTAGATCTTCTGATCCTGGTCGCCGAGGATTTCGGCCTTGGCGACGGCCGGCACGCGCAGGATTTCCTTGCGGACTTCCTCGACGTAATCCTTCAACTCAGCGTAGGTATAACCGTCGCCCGTAAAAGCGTAGATGTTGCCGAATACATCGCCGAATTCGTCGTTGAAGAACGGGCCCAGCGTTCCTTCCGGCAGCGTATAACGCATGTCGCCGATTTTCTTCCTCACCTGATACCACACGCCCGCGACTTCCTTCGGCGCCGTCGAATCCTTGAGTGCAACGAAAATCGTGGTCTCGCCGGATTTGGTATAGGAGCGCACATTGTCCAGATAGGGCGTCTCCTGCAGCTTCTTCTCCAGCCGCTCGGTGACCTGCTGCTCCATCTCCGCCGGCGAAGCGCCAGGCCACATCGCCCTGATCACCATGATCTTGAACGTGAACTCGGGATCTTCCGCCTGGCCCAGCCTGAAATAGGAGAACAATCCGGCCGCGAACAGCGCAAGCATAAAAAAAAGCACCAGTGACTGGTGCTCCAGCGCCCACTCGGACAAATTGAAGTGCCTCACTTCACCGCCTCTTTGACCGGCTCCTCGTGCACGCGGACCTTCTCGCCGGCAAACAGCTTGTGCACGCCGGCGCGCACGACCATGTCGCCCGGATTCAGGCCCGAGAGTACCGCCACCTTGTCTTCGACATATTCGCCGACTTCCACCGGCACCAGCTTCGCCTGGGCGCTGGCCTTGTCGACCACCCAGACTGCCGCATGTCCGTTGTCCTGGAACAAGGCTGTCGCGGGAAGCATGACCGAGACCGTGCGCTGCACGCCCCTCAGATAGACATTGGCGGTCATGCCGAGCTTCATTGCCGCATCGGCATCGAGCACGCTGATCTTGGCGGCATAGGTACGTGTTACCGGATCCGCGGAAGGACTGACCTCGCGAACCTTGCCGCGGTAGAGCTTCGCCGGATCGGCCCACAGGGAAATCGCGATATCCCTCGAGGCGCTCAATTCAGACAGGCGATTTTCGGCAATGCTGATGACCACTTCCCGGTCGTCGGTGCGCGCCAGTTTCATGACCGTCTGGCCGGCGGCGACCACCTGGCCGACTTCGACCAGGATCGCCGTGACAACGCCGGCGTGATCGGCGACGAGTTCCGTGTAACCGGTCTGATTCTTGGTGACGGCAAGTTGCGCCTGCGCCTGCTCCAGCCTTGCCTTCGCCACGTTGTAGGCGTTCTGGCGGCGGTCGAACTCGGCCTTGCTGATGAATTCCTTCCGGTAAAGATCGGTATAGCGCTCGAGTTCCGTCTTGCTTTGCTCGTACTCCGACTTGGCCGCCGCCATCTGCGACTGCGCGCCGCGCGTATTGAGCTCCTGGTCTTCCGGATCGAGCCGGGCCAGCACGTCGCCTTTTTTGCTGAGGCCGCCGATTTCCACGTTGCGCGCCACGATCTTGCCGGCCAACCGAAAGCTCAGGTTCGTTTCGTAACGGGGGCGCACTTCGCCGGAGTAGCCGACATCGCTGTTGGTGCTGCCAATGGTCACGCGTACGACATTGACCAGACGCGGCTCCTGCACCGCCTGCGGCTTGTCGCTGCATCCGGCACAGGCCGCAACCAGCAACAGCGCGTACGATAAGGCAACCGGAGAGGGCATGCGGACGTCCTGTTTCATCTTCCCGCCTGCAGAAGGTCGAATGCGATGGGCATATCGCGGCTGGCCGCCGGAAGAACGACCATCACAGATTTACGGTGATCGACTGGCCGGGCTTGAGCAATGCGGCCTGTTGCGGCAGCGGACGCGCTTCCACCCGGTAATGCAATTCCGGAAATTCACCGACCGAAGATTCCGCCGTGGCGAAAGGGGATATATAGGTAATCGTCGCCCGCACCGGCCTGTCGCACTGGTCGCAGACCAGCGTCACCGCACGGCCGTTCTGCAAGTGCGCGGCCACGACGAGCGGCACCTCGAAACTCACTTTGATCTTGTTGACCGGGAGGATGGACAGCACTGGCGCGCCGGCGGGGACCCAGTCACCCTTGGCGTAGAGTGTTTCGGTAACCACGCCGCTGACCGGCGCATTGGCAGATTTGAGCAGGAGCTTCCACTCCGCCTGCGCGACCTCGACTTTCAGGGTTTCGATCTGGTCCGCGGCAGCGGCCGCTCGCTTGCCGCCCGCGTGCTCCATCTGATCAAGGCGTCTGGCTGCATCCGCGTGCGCGGAAATCTCACCCGCGTCGGCCTGGGAAAACAGTTTTGCGCCTTCGGTAACGGTCGCACCGCGTTTGACGTCCAGCGACGACAGATTGCCCGCCACCGGCGCCGCCAGTCTGATGACCTCACCTTCGGTGACGCCGCGAAAGGATCTCAACTCGTCGCGCGCGCAGCCCCCTGCCACCGAAATCAGCAGGACGGCGATGAGACGCCCGGCGGTGGATAGAGAGGACAACCGCCTCACTGCGCGTCTTCCTTGAGCAGGACGTTGACGTCGGCCAGGTCGGCTTCGGCGAGCTTGCCCAGCGCCGCCTTGAGCTTCAACTGGTTCACGATCGTACCCAGGCCCGAGGTCACCCCCAGGAACGCCGTGCGCGTCTGCAGCGCCACCGAGCGCCGCGCACTCTCCAGGTCCTGGCGCGCGCGCTCCTGCCCCGCCACCGCTTCGCGCACCCGCGAGCTGATGCCCCCGCCCTGGTAGAGCGGGATGTTCAGTTGCACGCCCACGATCAGTTGCTTGAGCTCGCTGCCCACGCCAAAGGTCGAGGAGCTCGCGTAGGTGTCGGTGAGCGAGCCCACGGCATCGAGCGTGGGGTAGTGCCCGGCGTCGGCTTTCTTGATTTCCTGGGCGGCGATCTCGACGCTTTGCTGGGCGAGCGCGACTTGCAGGCTCGAGCGGTAGGCCTGTTCGACCCACGCGCCCATGTCGGCCGGTTCGGGCGGGTTCAGGGTCACCGGGGTGCTCAGGCCGGCCAACTTGCCCACCGGCTTGCCCACGATTTGTTCGAGCGCCCGGCTTTTGACTTCCAGGTCGTTCTCGGCCACCAGTTCCTGCGCCACCACCAGGTCGTAGCGCGCCTGCGCTTCGCGCGAGTCGGTGATGGTGGCCGTGCCCACGATGAAGTTGCGCTTGGCCTGTTCGAGTTGTTCGGCCACCGCGGTCTTTTGCGAGCGGATGGTGATGAGGTTGGCGCGCGCGAGCAGCACGTCGAAGTAGCCCTGTGCCACCCGCGTCATGAGGTCCTGGGCGGCCGCCGAGAGCTGGGTCTGGGCTTGTTTGACCTGGACTTTGGCCTGCTCGTAGGTGGCGTCGTTCTGGCGCCGGTACAGCGGCTGGGTGACGTTGACCCCGTAGTTGTAGTCGTAGAAGTCGCGCTTGCCCGAGGGAAAGGTGCTGGTCTGGTAGCGCTCGTCGATGCTGTTGTAGTGCGACCCGGCGCCAAAGGCGACGTTGGGCAGCAGCAGCGCGCGGGCCTGCGGCAGTTTCTCCTGCGCCCCGATGTACTGCGCCTTCGCCCCCGCATAGGTCGCATCCTGCACTTGCGCTTCCCGGTAGATCGTTATCAGGTCGGTGGC
>WNFI01167668.1_pt1 | contig 48565 bp, 42 predicted proteins | sample 5400471 | NCBI WGS metagenome assembly WNFI01 (sample SAMN13153348, study PRJNA577476) | soil metagenome | isolation source: 100 cm saprolite on Douglas fir-dominated hillslope | place: USA:California | collected 2013-09-17
TCGGGTTATGAGCCCGACGAGCTGCCAGACTGCTCCACCCCGCGACCGATCGAAATTGGCAGTGCCAAATTTCGAGAGGCCGGATTATAGCAACCCGTGAAATCTCCAGTCAATCTATACCGGGGCGTAAACACAGCGTGGCCTTCAATCTTCGTCGATCCAGTCCAAGATCGGCTGCCATTGTTCGAGGTCTTTCGCGCTCAGATATTCAGGCAAATCAAACAAGCTCAAGCCATTGAACGCTGCATTGACGTAAACCTGTGTATCGCGAAGATAGGTCAGAACGGGCAAATTGAACTGCGCAAGGAACGCTTCAAGCGTCGCGGCGGCGCGCGTTCTCGGGTTCACACGCATGCCCACAATCGCGATAAAAGTTTTGTGCTTGCGCACCGCCTTCTCTTCCAGGAGCGTCTGCAAGAATGCGCTGGTCGCGGCCATATCGAAAACCGAGGGCTGCACGGGGATGATGATTTTGTGTGCTATTTTTAGTGCATGCGCGAGATTCTTGCCGTGAAGACCGGCCGCAGAATCCAGAACAAGCCAACTGGGGCCGCGCGGTATTGCGGATTCATCGTCGTCTTTGGCATCGAGCCTCTGAACGCGTGGACGATCCGCGGCCCTGATCGCCAGCCAGTTCAGCGAGGATTGCTGGCGATCCAGGTCCCAAAGGAATACTTTCTGGTTTCTAACCGCAAGCGACCCAGCCAGATTGGTCGCGAGGGTCGTCTTACCGGACCCGCCTTTGGGATTCGCGATGAGGATGGCCTTCATATTTATTCTTCTCCGAGAAGTCAGCCATGCGCTCCGGCGTTGGCAACGGCCACCGGAAGCCGTCAAAACTTTACGCCGTATCGAGCCGTCGTTCGTCTTCGGCAGCCGGAGCGGTGGCCGGCTCCTCGACGGTTACGGTCTGCATCTGCGTCCCGGCATGTTCCAAGCGCACGATCCGGTCCGTATCCGCTTCCGATTCGACCAGGCTGCCCAGGTCTTCGAGCGCCGGCAATTCATCCAGAGACCGCAGATTCAAGTCATCAAGAAACGTGCGCGTAGTCGAATAAAGCGCGGGGCGACCCGGCACCTCGCGATGCCCAACCTCGTCAATCCAACCCCGCCCTTCCAGTGCTTTTAGTATTCCATTGGACACCACGACACCGCGTATTTCCTCGATATCGCCCCGCGTTACCGGCTGACGGTAAGCGATTATCGCAAGCGTCTCCAGAACCGCCCTGGAATATTTCGGGGGTCGCTGCGGGTTCAGGCGATCAAGGAATTTCTGATATCCGGGACGAACCTGAAAACGCCATCCACTGGCGACATTGGCAAGTTCCACGCCCCTGTTGGCCCAATCGGCAGACAGCGGCAAGTCCATGATTTAACTTTACGTAAATGGGCGAAAACGCGCCTTGTTGGGTGACCTGTATAAGCATCTCGCGGGCAAGCTCGAGTATCGCAAGGAAGGTGACGACCAGCACCGCCACGCCGGCCTCGGCGTCGAACAGGTCTTCGAAACGGACAAATCGCAAATTCTGCAAATTGCGCAGAATTCTGCTCATGTGTTCGCGTACCGACAATTGCTCCCGCGTAATCCGGTGATGCCTCGTAATGCGCGCGCGCGCCACCAGGCCGAGCCAGGCATTGCGCAAATCATCCGGATGAATCTCAGGCAGGCACTGTTCAGCTTCCCTATCCAGCCAAATCTGGACCAACGAGAAATCTCGCCCCGCCTGCGGTATCTCACTAATCTCCTGCGCGGCCATCTTCATGCGCTCGTACTCGAGTAACCGGCGCACCAGCTCGGCCCGCGGATCGTCTTCATCGGAGCCGGCCTGAACCGGCAGCGGCAAGAGCATGCGCGACTTGATCTCGATCAGGAGCGCCGCCATCAGCAGATATTCGGACGCGAGTTCAAGCTGATTGGCTCGCATAGCTTCAACATAGTCCATATATTGCCGGGTAAGACTCGCCATCGGAATGTCCAGAACATCAAGGTTGTGCTTGCGGATCAGATACAGCAGCAGGTCCAACGGGCCTTCGAACGTATCCAGGAAAATACGCAGGGCGTCCGGCGGGATATACAAATCTCCCGGCAATTCGCGTAACGGCTCTCCGCGAACGAGCGCGAGCGGCGGGACAGAAATTTCGACGGTCATTTTCCTAAATTAAACTGGGCCTGGTCAGCTATTGCGGGGCGGCAGAGCGCGTGCGGACCGCGAACACCGCAGGCTACTTTGATCGAGCGTCGAATTATCGGTTAAAACCGGGACGCTAGCCAGCGGGCAGGACCTTCCCGGCTGGCCGGCATGAGGACTATTCTTTTTTGAAACTGAGCCTGCCGCCGCTCATCGATACGCGGATGACGTCCTTCGGCCCGAAACGCCCCTCCAGGATCTCTTTCGCCAGCGGGTTCTCTATTGCGGACTGGATTGCCCGCTTCAGTGGCCGCGCACCAAATACCGGATCGAAACCGACCGACGCAAGCTCGGCCAGCACTGCATCGTCCACCTCGAGATTCATCTCCATTGCGGCCAGACGTTTTTCGAGATAGCCGAGCTGAATCTTTGCGATTGACTTTATATGCCTTTCATCGAGCGCGTGGAACACCACGACCTCGTCGATCCGATTGATGAATTCCGGACGGAAGTAGGTCTTGACCTCGCCCATGACTGCAAGTTTGATCACCTGATAGTCATCCCCCGACATCTGCTGGATCATCTGGCTGCCAAGGTTCGATGTCATTACGATCACCGTGTTCTTGAAGTCCACCGTCCGCCCTTGTCCATCTGTCATGCGGCCATCGTCCAGCACCTGGAGCAATACGTTGAACACGTCAGGATGCGCCTTTTCGACTTCGTCGAGCAGGATGACCGAATAGGGCTTGCGGCGAACCGCCTCCGTCAGATACCCGCCCTCCTCATAACCAACATAGCCCGGTGGCGCCCCGATCAGGCGCGCGACCGAATGTTTCTCCATGAACTCGGACATGTCGATACGGATCAAATGGTCCTCCGAATCGAACAGGAAGGAAGCCAGGGCCTTGCAAAGCTCGGTCTTGCCCACCCCGGTCGGCCCCAGAAAAAGAAAGGAGCCATAAGGCCGGTTCGGGTCGGAAAGTCCGGCACGCGAGCGACGGATAGCATCCGATACCATCCGCACAGCCTCGTCCTGGCCGATCACGCGTTCGTGCAAACGCTTTTCCATATTGATCAGTTTTTCGCGCTCGCCCTGCAACATCTTCGAAACCGGAATGCCGGTTGCGCGCGATACCACTTCTGCAATTTCCTCCGCACCGACCTCCGTGCGCAGCAATTTGAACTGCGGTTTATCCGCCGAGATTTCCGCCTTCTTGAGCTGCGATTCGAGCTGCGGAATCTTGCCGTACTGAAGCTCGGAAACCTTCTGCCAGTCGCCTTTGCGCCTGGCGGCATCCATTTCCAGTTTCAGCTTCTCAAGCCCTTCCTTGATGTGCTGCGAACCCTGCACCTGACCTTTCTCCGCTTTCCAGATTTCTTCGAGATCGACATATTCGCGCTCGAGCTTCTTGATCTCTTCCTCGATCAATGCAAGGCGTTTGCGCGAGGCCTCATCCTTTTCTTTCTTCACCGCCTCCCGCTCGATCTTCAACTGGATGATGCGACGGTCGAGCTTATCCATCTGTTCCGGCTTGGAATCGATTTCCATCTTGATGCGGGCGGCCGCTTCGTCGATCAGATCGATGGCCTTGTCGGGCAGAAATCGGTCGGTGATGTATCGATGTGACAGTTCGGCTGCGGCAACGATCGCCGGATCGGTGATTTCCACGCCGTGATGCACTTCGTACTTCTCTTTCAAGCCGCGCAGTATCGCAATGGTGTTTTCGACAGAGGGTTCGTCGACCAGCACTTTCTGAAAGCGGCGTTCCAGCGCGGCGTCCTTCTCGATGTACTTGCGGTACTCGTCGAGCGTGGTGGCGCCGACGCAGTGCAGTTCACCACGGGCCAGCGCCGGTTTGAGCATGTTGCCCGCATCCATCGCGCCCTCGGCCTTGCCTGCGCCGACCATCGTATGCAGTTCGTCGATGAATACGATGGTGCGACCCTCCTCCTGGGAGAGCTCCTTGAGAACGGATTTCAACCGCTCCTCGAATTCTCCGCGGTATTTGGCGCCCGCCAGCAGCGCTGCCATGTCGAGACTGAGAACGCGCTTGCCTTTGAGCGTTTCCGGCACTTCTTCGTTGATGATGCGCTGTGCAAGGCCTTCGACGATCGCGGTTTTTCCCACGCCGGGTTCGCCGATGAGGACGGGATTGTTCTTCGTCCGGCGCTGCAGGATCTGGATCACCCGCCGAATCTCGTCGTCACGACCAATCACGGGATCGAGTTTGCCGATGCGCGCGCGCTCGGTCAGGTCGAGGGTATATTTCTCGAGTGCTTCGCGCTGTCCCTCGGCCTCCTGGCTTTGCACACCCTGCCCGCCACGCACCGCCTCGATGGCCTGCTCCAGCGCTTTCTTATTGATACCCTGGCTCCTGAGCAGCTTGCCGACCTCGCCTTTATCTTCCGCAAGAGCGAGAAGGAAAAGTTCAGACGCGATGAACTGGTCGCCACGTTTCTGGGCTTCCTTGTCAGTCACATTCAGAAGGTTGCCCAGCTCGCGGGATACGCTCACTTCGCCTCCTTGACCCTCCACTTTGGTCAGGCGGTTGATTGAAGCACGCAAAGCCTCCTTCAAAGGCGCAACGTTGGCGCCGGCTCGCGCAAGCAGCGAGGACGTTCCGGCATCGTCCTGTTCCAGTAATGCCAGCAGCAGATGTTGCGGCTCGATATAGGGGTTGTCCTGACCTACCGCCGCGCTCTGGGCTTCGGCGAAGGCCTGCTGAAACCGGGTGGTGAATTTATCGAAACGCATTGCTGGTCCTTGATATGTATGGGTCGATCTAAGTTACTACCGCCTAGATTGGGTGGCTTCCGGAGGATTTCAACAAGCGGTGGCCGACGCCCGCGGGCCGTTACAACCGCGTTGCCGCGCAGTCCGAAAACTGGCAAATTTCGCTTTCCTCTTTTTTCGTCCATATCGTGCTCAAATTGAAATTCCGCGTGACGGCACTGCTGGCCAGTTTGCCGATGGTCGCCCGGCCCGAGCAGATTGCCGAAGCTCGCGCTCAGACAGATACGCGGCACAGTAACCATCAGACAGCCGGCCGGGGCTACCGGTGATCCTGCTACTCTTCGATTCGGACTTATCCAAATTGCCCCCGCCTTTTGGCGGACGGCCAGGCAAGGCCCGGCATGAGCTTATCGGGATCATGAAGAATCGCAATCTGCCCACGCGCGGCATGGATCGGCGAAAAGTCGCTGGCACATGTTGGCTGCGGCAACACTGATGGATAACAAAGTGCCGACGCGCGCGTTGGTTTTCGATGCGTATGGAACCTTGTTCGACGTTCATTCGATCAGCGTCGCTTGCGAGTCGTTGTTTCCGGGGAGAGGCGCGGAACTGTCCAGCCTCTGGCGCGCCAAGCAATTGGAATACACGTGGCTGCGCAGCCTGATGGGACGCTACACGGACTTCGAATCGATAACCAGGAACGCGCTCGATTACGCCTGCGGCGCGCTCGGCCTCGAACTTACGGAATCCGACGGCACAGATCTGATGCAAAGGTATCGGCAGCTGAGCACATTTTCCGGGGTGAGGGATACGCTGGCCGCATTGCGCGGCCGCAAACTGGCCATACTCTCCAATGGCTCGCCGGCAATGTTGAACGCATTGGTGGAGCATGCCGGATTGTCTGAATTTTTCGCTGCTGTCATCAGTGTGGACGAGCTCAGAATGTTCAAACCGCATCCGAGCGTATATGGCCTCGCAACTAAACATCTTGGCGTGAATGTCGACGAGATTGGATTCGTGTCGTCCAATTTCTGGGACGTCAGCGGCGCCGCATCGTTTGGATTTCGCACGTTCTGGATCAACCGTAACGATCGTCGCCGCGATGAATTGGGATTCGAACCGGCCGCAATGGTGCAACGACTGGACCAATTACTCCCATTGCTGAATGAACCGGTCGATCCGACTATCAACGGACGTTAAGCCGGGGTTGCAATGGCCCGCGTGCCGTCCTGCCGATTCTTCGGATAAGGATAGAGCATGTTGAACGCGACACTTTGATTGGCGGACTCGACAATACGCACATGCTCGCGCCGCAGCTCCCGCGCGTGACGGCAGCCGCAGGAGTGCGCGATCATGTCGATTTCCTTGTTCATGTTGGAAACGTAGTTCGCAACACGCTGAAACTTCTCCTGCACGACCAGGCCGCGCTGCAAGCGTTTGTTGTGTGTGGTTACACCGGTCGGACACGTATTTGTGTGACAGCGCAGCGCCTGGATGCAACCCAGGGCAAACATGAAGCCCCGTGCGGTATTGACGAAATCAGCGCCCGCACATAGCGCCCATGCGGCTTTCGCGGATGTCACCAGCTTGCCCGCCGCCACGACCCGGATGCGCGGTTTGAGCCCGGATTCCATCAGCGCATCCACGACCCGCGGCAAACCTTCCGCGATCGGCAGACTCATATGATCGGCAAGCGCCTGCGGCGTGGCGCCGCTGCCGCCCTCACCGCCGTCGATGACCAGAAAATCCGGTGCCGTATCGAGGCCGCGACGCAGTACGGCGTTGCATAGATCGTTGATGAACTCCCAGCCCCCGATCGCGGTTTTCACGCCGACCGGCCGACCGGTCAATTCGCGGATCAGCATAATCCGGTCGAGCAGATCGTCGACATTGGCGATATCCCGATGGCGGTTCGGGCTGATCGAGTCCTGGCCGACCGGGATGCCACGAATTCCGGCAATTTCCGAGGTCACTTTCGATCCCGGCAATACGCCACCTTTGCCGGGTTTTGCGCCTTGCGACAGTTTGATTTCGAACGCCTTGACGACTTTCCCGAGCTCTTTTGCGCGCGTCGGCGAGAATGTTCCGTCGTGATCCCGAATGCCGTAGTTGGCCGTACCGACCTGCATGATTACGTCGGCGTTGCCCTCCAGATGATACGGAGACAACCCACCCTCACCGGTATCGAGCCAGCAACCGGCAACCTCCGCCCCGCGCGATAGCGCCTGCACTGCGGGCTGGGAGATGGCGCCAAAGCTCATGCCGCTGATATTGATGATCGAACGCGCCTCGAACGGAAAACGGCAATAGCCTTCCCCGATCATCAAGGGCGGCGTGGGTAGCCGGTCTTCTTCCAGCACCGGGAACGGGGCGTTGACAAAAATAATCGAGCCGGGCTCGCGCAGATCGAAGGTCGAGCCAAACCCGATGATGCCGCCTTCGTCTTTGGCCAACCGGTAAACCCATCCTCTGGTGGCGCGATTGAAGGGCATCTCATCGCGGTCGCCGGCAAAGAAATACTGGCGAAAATACTCGCCCTGTTTTTCGAAGAAATAGCGCAGGCGGCCGATCAGGGGATAGTTGCGCAACACGGTGTGCTTCTTCTGCGTGATGTCCTGGACAAACCAGAACACCAGCAGGCCGATGAACGCAACACCAAGGATAGTGCCGATCCCGTATGACAGAACACCCATGAATCCCGACATCGACGCCTCCCTGCCGTGCCAGAGTAAAATGCCGCCTCCATCATAGGGGAAAGATTTGGACTTGGCATCCGCAATCCAGGAAGACGTCGAGCGAGCCCTGGCCGAGGACATTGGCACCGGTGATGTTACGGCCCGGCTGGTACCTGCATCCGAAAGGGCACATGCGCGCGTAGTCACGCGCGAAGCCGCGGTACTGAGCGGCACGGACTGGTTCGAGGAATGTTTCCACCAGATCGATGGTGAAGTCGAAATTCGCTGGAACGCGCGCGACGGTGACCGGATGTTACTCGGCCAGACTATTTGCGAAATCGAGGGTCGCGCGCGCAGCCTGTTGACCGCCGAGCGCAGCAGCCTCAATTTTCTGCAAACCTTGTCCGCCGTGGCGACCCGGACCCGCACGTTCGTCGATGCCGTAGCCGGCACCAAAGCCGCAATCCTCGATACCCGGAAAACGCTTCCCGGATTGAGATACGCGCTCAAATACGCAGTGCGCTGCGGAGGGGGAAACAATCACCGCATGGGCCTCTACGACGGGGTGTTGATCAAGGAAAATCATATTGCCTCGGCGGGCGGTATCGGGCCGGCACTGGCGCAGGCACGCAAAGTTGCGCCGGACCTTCCGATAGAAATTGAAGTCGAGAACATTGAGCAGTTGAGGCAAGCCATTGCGGCCGGCGCGAAACTGATCCTGCTCGATAACTTCGACCTGGCCGGTTTGCGCGGAGCGGTCAAAGTGACGGCGGGTCGCGCCAGTCTCGAGGCTTCTGGAGGGATCAATCTCGAAACCGTTCAGGCCGTCGCGCAAACCGGCGTCGACCGCATCTCGATCGGATCGCTGACAAAAGACATTCGGGCAGTCGACCTGTCGATGCGTTTCGCCGGAACCTAGTCTGGCTTACTCGCAACGCGATCGATCAGCGCCCTCAATCCGCAGCGTCAGGGACCTTCGTCGAATTCCACCCTTCACGCTACGCTAAGTCGGCAGGTTTTCGCTGATAACCGCCTTGATTGCCACGCGCGTTGCGTCGACCAGGAACGGCTTTGTGCTTTGCGCGATTGCCGTGTCGGGATCTTTCAGTCCATGGCCCGTCAACGTGCACACGATTGTCGTCCCCTCGCCGATTACGCTGCGTTCGAGATCCTTGACCAGACCGGCGATTGAAGCGGCGGAGGCCGGTTCGCAAAAGATCCCCTCTGTTTCGGCCAGCAGCTTCTGCGCGCGCAGGATTTCGTCATCGGTGCATTCGTTGAACCAGCCGCCCGATTCGTTCTTTGCCGCCCAGGCCAGTTTCCACGAGACTGGATGGCCGATGCGAATGGCGGTGGCAACCGTTTCCGGTCTATCGACCATTATGCCGCGCAGAAAGGGCGCCGCGCCTGCCGCCTGGTATCCGAGCATGATCGGTCTCCTGGTCGCCAAAGGCTTGCTCAGATACTTGCAATTTCCGCCGCAGTGCGAACAGCTTTCGGTGTTTTTTCCGACCGCTTCGCTATAACCCATCCAGTGCGCCGATATGTTGCCGGCGTTGCCGACCGGCAGGACGTGGTAATCGGGTGCATCACCCAGTGCCTCGATCACCTCGAAGGCAATGGTTTTCTGGCCCTGCAAGCGGAACGGATTGATCGAATTGACGATGTTCACCGGAATCTCACGGGCCACCTCCTGCACCAGGCGCATGCCGTCATCGAAATTGCCGCGTATCTGGATCACGACCGAACCGTGCATCATCGCCTGCGACAGTTTCCCGAGCGCGATCTGCCCCTCCGGGATAAGCACAAAACAGGCGATCCCTGCGCGGGCCGCGTAGGCTGCGGCGGAAGCCGAAGTATTTCCGGTGGAAGCGCAAATGATGGCGCGAGCGCCCGCCTCGACGGCCTTGCTGACCGCCATCGTCATGCCGCGATCCTTGAACGAACCGGTCGGATTCAGCCCTTCGAACTTGGCCAGAATACGCACATTCTTCCTGATTCTTTTCGGCAGATTGACGAGTTCGATCAGCGGCGTATCGCCTTCGTTGAGGCTGATTACGGGCGTGTTCTTGCTGACCGGAAGGCGGTCGCGGTAACGATTGATGAGGCCGGTATAGTGGTCTGTCATGGTCATGTCGAATTATTTGAGTCGCGAGGACACCGAGAGCCCCAGGGAATACTTGTATAGACTTTTTCGAGCCATCGGATCTCTTTAGTCTCGTTCTTGCTTCGGTCGTCCCCGGCACATTTGGCGGCTTATTGGCCACTAATTCCGGCCGAGTTCTTCGAGGCGTATACGCGTGACCTTGCCGGATATTACCGGCAGGGATTCGATGCGCTTGATCGCCTCGTTGATGTTTTTTTCTACCGTCAGATGCGTCAGCATGATGATGTCCACCTGCTCCTCGCCTTCGCTGGGCTCTTTCTGCACCATCGCGTCGATTGAAATCGATTGATCCGCAAGAATGCGTGTAATGTCTGCAAGGACCCCGGGGCGATCGAGTACACGCAGGCGCAGGTAGTAGGACGTTTCCACTTCCTCCATCGCCAGGATCGGCAAGTCCGACATCCGATCGGGCTGAAATGCGAGGTGCGGCACTCGCTGCTCGGGATCCGCGGTGTGCATCCTGGTAACGTCCACAAGGTCCGCGACCACTGCTGACGCAGTAGGCTCGGCTCCCGCGCCGGCGCCATAGTAAAGCGTGGGACCGACCGCGTCGCCTTTGACCAGGATTGCATTCATGACGCCTTCCACGTTGGCGATCAACCTCTTCCAGGGAATCAGCGTCGGATGCACGCGCAGTTCGATCCCGCCGGCCGTGCGCCGCGTAATGCCCAGCAGCTTGATGCGATAACCAAGTTCTTCCGCGTAACGAATATCCTCCTTTGTCAGCTTGGAAATGCCTTCGGTATAGACCTTGTCGAACTGCATCGGAATGCCGAAGGCAATCGCAGCCATGATGGTGAGTTTGTGGGCGGAATCCACACCTTCAATGTCGAAGGTCGGGTCGGTTTCCGCATACCCAAGCTTTTGGGCTTGTGCGAGGACATCGCCGAAGCTCGATCCCTTCTCCCTCATCTCGGAAAGAATGAAATTGGATGTGCCGTTGATGATGCCCGCGATCCATTCGATCCGGTTGCCGGTCAATCCCTCGCGCAATGCCTTGATGATCGGCACGCCGCCGGCGACGGCAGCCTCGAAAGCAACCATCACGCCCTTCTTCTGCGCCGCCAGAAAAATTTCGTTGCCGTGATGCGCCAGCAAGGCCTTGTTGGCGGTGACTACGTGCTTGCCGTTCGCAATCGCCGCCAGGATCAGATCTTTCGCAATCCTGGTGCCGCCGATCAGTTCCACCACGATATCAATATCGGGTCTGCCCACCAGGGCAAAGGCGTCGTCGGTCACCTCGGCGCTGCTACCCACCAGTTTCTGCGCCTTCAGGACATCCTTGTCGGCAACCACCTTGATGAGGATGCCGCGGCCGGCCCGCCGGCTGATTTCCTCCTGATTGCGGCGCAGGACGGAAAAGGTGCCACCACCGACGGTACCGATGCCGAGCAGGCCCACATGAATGGGTTTCATCGATATTCTTTTCTGAACGAAAACGCCGTGATAAAAAAGCCTTCCCTGAAATAAAAACGGTGCGCTCGGGTGCGATGCGTGCCCGACTCGAGATCGATACCCGGGCAACCACGATCGCGGGCGACCTTTTCAAGATGAGCGATCAGCGTTCGACCGGCCCCGGTGGAACGCTCCGATTCGTCCGTCACCAGATCATCTATGTAGAAACGGCGGCCGACGTGGGTATTTTCGAACTCGCGAAAAACCGCGACGCCGACGACACGATCGGCACGCACGGCTACACACATTTCGCCGCCACCGTCGAATACTTGCTGCATCTTTTCCGCGTAGGCGGCCGGCAATTGCGGTCGCAGCTGCCGGTGCACACGTTCGGCCGCGGATAACCATTTCGGCTCAGCCACCGTCCGTCCCACGCCCGTGACTTGCACGATACGCAGCGTCTCTTCCGACATGTTCGACCTTCGCATAAAAATATCGGGCGCTGCGCGCCCGATCGGGAAATTGATGAACGTTGATCAGCCCGCAGCCCGCAGCGGCGCGGCATTACCCAGCAGCCCGTCCTTGCGGAACATTTCCTTGATGCCGCGTATCGCCTGACGCGTGCGCGCCTCGTTCTCGATCAGGGCAAATCTCACGTAGGCATCCCCATACTCGCCGAATCCGATTCCCGGCGAAACGGCGACCTTCGCATCCAGCAATATCTTTTTGGCAAACTCGAGCGAACCCATTTTCTTGTAGGGATCGGGGATCTCCGCCCAGATATACATCGAGGCTTTCGGAATCTGCACCGTCCAGCCGGATTCGTGCAGGCCGCGGACAAGCACGTCGCGCCGCTTCTGATATTTTTCACGGATTTCGCGTACACAGTCCTGTGGCCCTTCAAGCGCGGCGATCGACGCCACCTGGATCGGGGTAAACGTACCGTAGTCGTGATAGCTCTTGATCCGCGCCAATGCGGAGACCAGCTCCTTGTTGCCGACCATGAAGCCGATCCGCCAGCCCGCCATGTTGTAACTCTTGCTCACGGTAAAAAATTCCACGGCCACGTCGCGCGCGCCGGGCACTTGCATGATCGATGGCGCTTTCCAGCCGTCGAAACAGATATCCGCATAAGCCAGATCATGCACCACCAGGATTCCATGTTCCTTGGCCAGCGCCACCACACGCTCGAAAAAATCGAGTTCCACGCACTGGGCAGTCGGATTGCTGGGAAAGCCGAGAATCATCATCTTCGGCTTCGGAATCGATTCGCGAATCGCGCGTTGCAGTTCCTGGATAAAATCAACACCCGGAGTCATGCGCACGGAGCGGATGTCCGCACCGGCAATGACAGCGCCGTAGATATGAATCGGATAACTGGGATTCGGGACCAGAACGGTATCGCCGTGATCGAGGGTGGCGAGCATCAGATGCGCGAGCCCCTCCTTTGAACCGATGGTTACTATCGCCTCGCTGTCGGGATCGAGGGCCACACCGAAACGTGTTTGATACCAGTTACAGATCGCCCGGCGCAGGCGGGGAATTCCCTTGGACATCGAATATCCGTGGGTGTCGGTGCGCTGTGCGGCCTCGACCAGTTTGTCGACGATGTGCTTGGGCGTTACCCCGTCCGGGTTGCCCATGCTCATGTCGATGATGTCTTCGCCGCGCCGGCGGGCCGCAGCCTTGAGTTCCCCGGTGATATTGAAGACGTAAGGAGGAAGGCGCTTGATGCGTGAAAACTCTTGCATGGCTGTGGGATCGGGTTTCAAGCCGGCTCGTAACCGACTGTTGAGGCAACGTAAAAGATATAATCGTACCGGATCGGCCACATTGCGGCAAAGAACCTTTCCAGCGTGAAACTCCATCTCGCCAGTATTGACCAGAAGAACGCCTTCACCGGTTACGGGCAAGGTTATGTGATGGTAAACGCACGACGCTACGAGCGCAGCCTCGTGGTCCTGCCTGGCCAACTGATCGAAAACTGGGGGGTAGCTGATGTCGATGCCCTGGCCGGAGACCATATCTCTTTCCTCGCCGGACTAAACTTGGAGATCCTGCTGCTTGGCACCGGCGGCGAATTGCGATTCCCGTCGCCGCGCCTGCTACAGCCGCTGGCACTTGCTGGAATTGGTGTGGAAGTCATGGATACCCGTGCCGCCTGCCGCACCTACAACGTCCTGCTGGCGGAGGGAAGGAACGTCGCCGCAGCACTGATCCTGTAGCGTGCTCGGTTCCGGATCCTGATGTCGCAGTTCATCATCGCGGAATGATGCTCAGGACCTAAAGGCCACTGAGCACACGCACGTGCGCCGCGGCACTGCGCGCCAGGGCGTCCAGGGCATAGCCGCCCTCGAGCGTGGATACGATGCGTCCATGACAGTGTTTTGCGGCAAGCGCCACCAATTGCTCCGTCACCCAGCGATAGTCGCCCTCGACCAGGCCCAGCGACGCCATGTCGTCGTCGCGATGGGCATCAAAGCCGGCAGAAATGAATATCAACCGTGGTTTGAAGGCGTCCAGCGCAGGCAGCCACCAGTCCTCCACCGCGGCGCGGAATTCCCTGCCCGCGCTGTACGCCGGCAGGGGAATGTTCACCATTCTCGCCGAACGTCCGTCGACGCCGCTGTAGGGATAGAACGGGTGCTGGAACGTGGATACCATCAGGACGCGCCCGTCGTCCCGGAAAATGTCTTCGGTGCCGTTGCCGTGATGCACATCGAAGTCCGCGATGGCCACCCGTTCGAGACCATGGGCTGCCAACGCATGGGCTGCGCCGACCGCCACGTTGTTGAAAAAACAGAATCCCATGGCGCGCGCACGCTCCGCGTGATGGCCCGGTGGACGCACACTGCAGAACGCGTTGTCGACCTCGCCGCCCATTACCAGGTCAGTCGCCTTGATGACGGCCCCCGCTGCACGCAACGCCGCACGAAAGGAATGCGGCCCCATGGCGGTGTCGGGATCGAGATGGACCACCCCCTCGTGCGGCGCAATTTTTTCCACCGCATCCAGGTACCGGGCATCGTGGATCCGCTCCAGATGCTCGCGTGTTGCCAGTGGCGCAGTCACATCGACCAGATGATCCATCAATCCGGTCGCGAGAAGATGATCGTGGATCGCATCCAGACGCGCTGGACATTCCGGATGATGGGCGCCCATGTCATGCCGGGAGCACTCGGCATGATGCACGTAGGCAGTGGTCATTACGCTGTGTCGACGCCGTTGGACATTTCGGTTCATCATATTCACCCGACTTCCGGATGTCCACGACGCTGCTGCGAATGATCCTTCGTCCGATCCGGCCTTCGCTCCCACGCCACTCCCCTCCATGGCAGCGCCTTATCCCTCGGAATTGATCCGCTCCTGGGCGCTACCGGACGGCACCCGCCTTCTGATCAGGCCGATCCGCCCTGAAGACCGGCACATCGAACAGGAGTTCGTGCGCGACCTTTCCAGCGAGTCCAAGTACTTCCGATTCATGAGTGCCGTGAACGAACTGAGCGAAGCGATGCTCAACCGCTTCACCCAAATCGACTATGCCCGTGAATTGGCACTGATTGCGGTGGTCGCCGAGGACGCCCACGAGAAGGAGATCGCGGTTGCGCGATATGTCACCAATCCGGACGGCAGAAGCTGCGAGTTTGCCGTCGCCGTTGCCGACGCCTGGCACCATCGCCGGATCGGCAGGACACTGATGATCTGCCTGATGCTGGCGGCGCGCAGCCGCGGCCTGCAGGTCATGGAAGGTTTCGTGCTGTCGAGCAATCACAAGATGCTTGGATTGATGCACGCGTTGGGATTCGCCATTACGTCCGCCGAAGGCGATCCGATGATGAAGAATGTGAGCAGGATCCTCACCGGCCTCACGGTACCCGCCCTGCCCGAAATGGCGATCGCGACAGCCTGAGGTAAACTGTTGACCGGCAGCAACCGTGGGCCCGGATCCCGGGAGCCGGTAGCGCCATTCTCGCCAACCGACCTCCCCAGCCCATACGTATGCCGCACGCGCTATCACCCGTCATTGAACAGATCGGCCGGATCATTCTCGGCAAGGAACATCAGATACGCCTGACGCTCGCCTGCATGATTGCCCGCGGGCATCTGCTCATCGAGGATCTCCCCGGCGTAGGCAAGACAACGCTTGCGCACGCGCTCGCCAGGACACTCGGACTCGACTTTCAGCGCATTCAGTTCACCAGCGATCTGCTGCCGGCGGATATCCTCGGCGTGTCAATATTCGACCGCGACAGTTCGTCGTTCAAGTTTCATCCCGGCCCGGTATTTTCCCAGGTGATTCTGGCCGACGAAGTAAACCGCGCTACCCCGAAAGCGCAGAGCGCTCTGCTCGAGGCGATGGAAGAACACCAGGTGACCACCGAAGGACTGACCCGTCCGCTGCCAGAACCGTTCTTCGTCATCGCCACGCAAAATCCCTCGCACCAGGTCGGCACTTTCCCGTTGCCAGAATCCCAGCTCGACCGCTTCCTGATGCGCATTCACCTGGGCTATCCGGATGCGGCCGCAGAACGCAGTCTGCTCGAAGGACGCGAACGGCGCGACATGATTTCCGATCTGAAGCCGGCGCTCGCCACCGCCGACCTGCTCAATCTGCAGGCGAAGGCCAGGCAGATTTTCACTGCGCCCGCATTGCTCGATTACGTGCAGGCGCTCGTCCGTTACACGAGGCAATCATCCGATTTTGTCAACGGGTTATCGCCGCGCGCCGGCCTCGCGGTACTCAATGCCGCGCGTGCCTGGGCGTTCATGGACGATCGTAGCGAAGTCATTCCCGAGGACGTACAAGCGGTGCTGCCGAGCGTGGCGGGCCATCGGCTGTACCCGGTGACCGGTTATCCTTCCCTTGGCAGCGGCCAGCTCGCCGAGCGTCTGATCGCGGAAGTTCCGATTCCTTAATTGTCAGGAGTACGGCGTGAGCAACGAAGCCGGACGAAATGCATCGATCCTTTTGTCGTCGACAGCCCGTTTGCCGCCTGTCGTGTCGCCATCGCTGCGTGAACGCATAGGCGACTGGATTTTCCCACCGAAGGGGGCGGAAGCCGGCCCGGTGGTGCTTGGTCAGCGCCGTGTTTACATCCTTCCCACCGGTGGTGGATTGATGTTCGCCGTCACCTTGCTGCTCATGCTCATCGGTTCGATCAACTACAACCTCAGCCTGGGCTATGTGCTGGTATTCCTGCTTGCCGGAAATGGCATGGTTTCGATGCTGCACACGTGGCGCAATCTTGCCCGGATCGCATTGCGACCCGGCAAGGCAACGCCCGTTTTCGCTGGAGAACTCGCCGGATTTCGCGTGCAGGTCGAAAATTCCGGCTCGCTGCCGCGGATGAGCCTCGCGGTCCAGCTTTCCGGCCAGCAGCCGGAATATTTCAACGTGGCCGCGGGCGAGGCCAAGGAAGTGGAGGCAAAGCTGCCTGCCGCGGTGCGAGGACTCCTGTATCCCGGCCGCATCCGGATTTTCACCACTTATCCACTCGGTCTGTTTTACGCATGGGCGATAGTCGATCTCGACATGCACTGCCTGATCTACCCAAAACCCGAACCGGGCAATGTACCGTTACCCCCGGCGCAGGCGGCCAGCGGGCAAGGATCGGTCGCCGGGACAGGCGACGAAGACTTCGCCGGCCTGCGCACTTTTCATCCTGGTGATTCGCCGCGTCGCATTGCCTGGAAGGCGTTCGCACGCAGCGAAATCTTCCTGTCCAAGCAATTTGCCGGCAGTGCGGCCGCGGAACTCTGGCTGGATTTCGGCGACCTCCCCAATGCACTCGGATTGGAAGCGAAGCTGTCGCGGCTGGCCCGATGGGTCATTGAATCGGAGTCCGCCGGGCTGCGTTACGGCTTGCGTCTGCCCGGGAGCGAACACGATCCGGATTCGGGCGCGCTGCATCGGGACCGCTGCCTTCAGGCCCTGGCATTGTTCAAATGATGACCGCTGCGCGCGACCTCAGTCTGATCAACCTGACCGCGATCCTGCTCTCGCTGGCGATGGTCATCGCCCCACACGCAGTCCACCTGCCCGAGTGGATCCCGGCGCTGGTGGCCGTCGTACTCCTGGCCCGTTTCTATGCCGGGTGGCAGCATCGAAAGCTGCCGAGCAAATGGCTGCTCATCGCGGTAGCGCTGGTGTGCACCGCGGGCATTGCGCTTTCCTATCGCACCTTGTACGGGCGCGATGTTGGCGTGGCGATGCTGACGGTCATGATGGCCCTGAAAGTCATGGAAATGACCAGGCCACGCGACACGATGGTGGTCGTGCTTCTGGCTTATTTCCTGGTCGTTACGAATTTCTTCTACTCGCAGTCGATTCCCACCGCACTGTACATGCTGCTGGTCGTCTGGGTGATTACAGCGACAATGGTCGGCCTGCAGCATCAGGCGGGCCGGCTACGGCTGGTTTCCGTGTTGCGCCATGCCGCCATGATGATCCTGCAGGGCATTCCGGTCATGCTCGCGCTGTTCCTGTTGTTTCCACGCGTGCAGGGTCCGCTCTGGGGTCTGCCGCAAATCAATTATTCGGCCCGGAGCGGCCTTTCCGAAAGCATGGCGCCCGGGGATTTGAGCTCACTGAGTCTGTCCGATGCGGTTGCGTTCCGGGTATTGTTCGAAACACAACCGGAGAAACCTGCCCAGCTTTACTGGCGCGGCCCCGTGCTCTGGAATTATGACGGCCGGACCTGGCGGGCCGGACTCAACCTGACCGCCCGGGAGCTGAAGGTGGAAGCCCTGGGACCGCCGTTGCGGTACACCGTGACGATGGAATCACATGACAGGTATTGGTTGTTCGCGATCGACCTGCCGCTGGTGGTACCGCGGGACGCTTATATCACTACCGACTATCAACTGCTGTCGCGACGCATCGTGCGCGAGAGGCTGCGCTACGAAATGCAGTCTTCACCGCAGTATCGCATCGGTATCGACGAATCGCCCGGCACGTTGCGTCTCGCCACGCGCCTGCCACCGGATACCTCGCCCCGTGCGCGCGCGCTGGCCGCGCAGTGGCGCGCGCAAGGCGGCAACGATCGCGATATCGTCATGCGCGCGCTGGGCATGTTTCGCGAGCAGCCCTTTCTGTATTCGCTCGAACCGCCAAAGCTCACGGGTGACCCCGTGGACCAGTTCCTTTTCGAGACTCGCAGCGGATTCTGCGAGCACTACGCGTCGGCATTCACATTCCTCATGCGGGCGGCGGGCATCCCGGCGCGTGTAGTGACCGGATACCTTGGAGGCGAAGTCAATCCCGTGGATGGCTATATCGTGGTGCGTCAGTCGGATGCGCATGCCTGGTCGGAGATCTGGTTGCCTCGTGAGGGATGGGTAAGGGTGGATCCGACGGCGGCAGTTTCACCTTTGCGCATAGAGCGCGGATTGGCGGCAGCAGTGCCGGAAATCGATCGTCCGTTGTTGGCGCGCGACAGCTTCGACTGGTTGAGGCAAGCGCGCTACGCATGGGATGCGGTCGCCAACAGCTGGAACCAGTGGGTGCTGGGTTACAACACGGATCGTCAGACGCGGTTTCTGGCGCAGTTGGGCCTCGCCGAGGTCACCTGGCAGAACATGGTGATTATTCTCATCGCCGTCAGCGGTGCCATTATCCTGGCGTTGTCCCTGGCGCTGCTATTCAGAACCGGCGCACGGCGTCCCGATCCCGTTCAACGGGCTTATCTCTCGTACTGCAATGCGATGGCCAAGCGCGGTGCTGCTCGCAGGCCCAGCGAAGGACCGCGCGATTTTGCGGCGCGGATATCAATGCAATTCCCCGAACTCCGGGAAACTGCGCAAAAGATCAGCGCTCTCTACGTCTCCTTGCGCTATGCAGGGAACCGCCGTCCCGGCGAACTGCAGGCTCTGCGCAACGCCATACGTGCGCTGGGTTAAGCAGCGTGCCGTGGCTGCCTCGGTTACAGCAGCGTCTCGCGGGATACGCCGCTACGGCGCAGGATTTTGCGCAGATTTGCGAGCGCTTCGATCTGGATTTGCCGCACCCTCTCCCGGGTCAACTCCAGGCTTTGCGCCAGTTGCTCCAGTGTATGAATTTCGAGGCCGTTGAGGCCGTAACGCCGCTCGATCACGCTGCGTTGGCGCTCGCTGAGCTGGTCCAGCCATTCGTGCACATGATGGTCGATCTCGATATTCTCGAGTCTGATGTCCGGAGGCGGCGTGTTTTCGTCCGCAATGGATTCACCTATCGACAACATTGGATCGATATCCAGCGGCGCATCCAGCGAGGTCATGCGCTCGTTCAAAGCCAGTAACCGCTGCACCCGATCAACCGGCAGGTCGACCAGGTGCGAAACGTCTTCAGCCGTGGGATTGCGTTCGGAGTGCGTTTCCAGGTGCCTCATTGCACGCAGCACCATGTTCAGTTCCTTGATGACGTGCACGGGCAGGCGAATCGTGCGCGACTGGCACATGATGGCCCGCTCGACGCTCTGACGAATCCACCAGGTTGCATAGGTCGAAAAGCGGAACCCGCGCTCGGGATCGAATTTTTCCAGTGCGTGGATCAACCCGAGATTGCCTTCCTCGATTAGGTCCAGAAGCTGCAAGCCACGGCCGTTGTAGTGCTTGGCAATGTTTACAACCAGCCGCAGGTTGTGTTCGATCATCGTTTGCCGAGCGGCGAAATCCCCTGCCCTGGCCTGTCGCGCGTGCCGGACCTCTTCGTCCACGGACAGCAGTTTGTTCTGCCCGATATCGTTGAAGTAGAGTTGGGTAACATCGCTCAGGACATCGGGGTCGAAATAGTCCTCAATGGCCGAATCTTCCGCAGATGCGAGTTCGTCTACCTCCTCGTCGGGCGAGGAGAGGGCATCTTCGCTCATGAAGCCCGCTCGGGCAGGTACTGCAGCGGATCGATGGGTTTGCCAAGGCGACGGATCTCGAAATGCAAGCCGATGCGGTCGCTGTCGGTATCGCCAATTTCCGCAATCTTCTGGCCCTTCGCCACGGTCTGCCCTTCTTTCACGAGGATCTGGCTGTTGTGCGCGTACACGCTGAGATAAGACGCGTTATGCTTGATGATGATAAGTTTTCCATAGCCGCGTAGTCCACTGCCGCTGTATACCACTTTACCGGGGGCGGCCGCCAGAACAGGTTGACCGCTGCGTCCCTCGATACCGACCCCTTTCTGATTCGGGCCTTGCCCGAAGCCATACAACAACCTGCCCTGTGCAGGCCACTCCCAAATCATCTTGCCGTCGCCATTCGGCGCATCCTTCTGCACCGGCGTCGCCACCGGTGCCAGTGTTGGGGGCACCGCCGCTGACTTGACCGTGGGCTGTGACGTTGCGGGCACCGGCGCGGTCGCGCCCGGCGGCTTCGGTGCCGGCATATTCAGTTGCGCCAGCGCTTGCTCCGAATAGGGCAGCTTGCGTGCTCTGGGCTCGGTAAAGACCGGCGCCGCCAAAGGAGCGGCAAGCGGTGTCGGTTGAACGTTTGTCGCTTCGCCAATGCTGTCCGGGGGGAACAGTCGCAGCCGCTGATCGATCTTGATCAGGCCCGGGTCGTCCAGATTGTTCCATACCGCCAACTCGCGATAATCCTGCCCGTAGTCGAGCGCAATGCTGTAGAGCGTGTCGCCCTTCTTTACAACGTGGTACTCCGGTCGCCAGTCGCCTTCGCGATAGGGCTTGGTAGTAGGCTCCTCAGCTGGCACGGCCGGTTTTTCGGCTGCGGGCGCAGAAATCTTCTCCGATTTTTGGATCGGGGCTGGCGGCGCGATCGGCACCGGCGGAATGACCGGAGGAGGATTCGTCGGCCTCGACGCTGCGGGAGTGGAAGAGGTCGCTGCAGGCGCCGTCTTTTCGGCAGTTACGGCGTTGGGGGAACGTTCGATCACCGGTGCGGCGGTCGGGGTCGAACCACAGGCCGCTAACAGCGCGGTCATTCCAATCGCCAAACGGCACGAATTTGACTTTATCCAGCACCGACTGCGTGAAACCGTCGGAATTGCGTTCGACCAACACGAGCCTCTGCTCGCGGGTGCCCAGCGGCAACACGAGCCGCCCTCCAATGCCAAGCTGATCGACCAACATTTCAGGTAGATGAGTCGCGGCCGCAGCCATGACAATTGCATCGAACGGGCCGTGCTCCCTGAGACCCGCATGCCCGTCACCGTGTTTCAGCTTGATATTGCGCAGACCAAGCTCGCGCAGCCTCACTCGCGCTTTCGAAAGCAGTCCGGCCAATCTTTCCAGTGAATAGACTTCCTGTGCGACGCGTGACAATACCGCAACCTGGTAGCCGCAGCCTGTTCCGATTTCGAGCACTTTTTGAAGCGTGCGCCCGCCGCGTGCAAGTTCGACCATGCGTGCAACGGTGAACGGATTGGAAATCGTCTGTCCGAATCCGATCGGCAATGCCACATCGTCATAAGCCCGGCTTGCCAGTGCCTCGTCGACAAAGATGTGGCGCGGTATTTCCGCCATCGCCTTCAGTACCATCTCGTCCTTGACTCCCTGGTCGCGCAGGCGCTCGATCATGCGCATGCGTGTGCGCTGCGAGGTCATGCCTATGCCGGCGATCTTGTTATTCATCTTATCGGAAGACGCCTGACCCTGCGTTCTGGCCGTACATCACGTGCGCGCGGGCTCGCCAAGCCAGCTACGCACATAATCGAGGCTGGTGTACTGGGTCAGGTCGATCTGCAAGGGCGTAACCGATACCTTGCCATGCGCGACGGCATGAAAATCCGTGCCCGTCCCTGCATCCTGGGCATTACCCGCCGCTCCGACCCAGAAAACGGTCTCACCGCGCGGATTGATGGATTTGACCACCGCCTCGGCCTTGTGACGCCGGCCAAGCCGGGTAACTTCGATACCCTCCAGCTCATCGTAGGGAACGTCCGGCACATTTACGTTCAGCAGTACCGGATTTGCGATGGGACGATCGCGGAAGCGCCCGAACAACTCACGGGCTACACGGGCGGCAGTCGCATAGTTGCCCGCAGATTTGCTGGCCAGCGAAATGGCCATCGACGGAATTCCCAGCAAAAACCCCTCCGTTGCCGCTGCCACCGTCCCCGAATAAATGGTGTCGTCGCCCATGTTGGCACCGTGATTGATGCCCGATATCACCATGTCCGGCATTTCTTCGAGCAGCCCGGTTACGGCGAGATGTACGCAATCGGTCGGTGTGCCGTTGACATAACGAAATCCATTGTGGGACTGCCTGACCTGCAGGGGACGATCGAGCGTCAGGGAATTGCTGGCGCCGCTGCGGTCGCGTTCGGGCGCGACCACGACGATTTCCGCCAATGCTGACAAAGCTTCCGCAAGTGCAGCGAGGCCGGGCGCGAAATACCCGTCGTCGTTGCTCAGGAGAATACGCATCGGCTGAATCGGCCTGGACGGACTTCGTCCCGAAGATCGAAAGAACTGGAAACGTTCACTTTCCGTCCGTTCATTCTTCTCGAAAGTCAGCCGGCCAGCGGTTATTGACGCGGAAAAATTGGTCGGGGCGAGAGGATTTGAACCTCCGACCACCTGCACCCCATGCAGGTACGCTACCAGGCTGCGCTACGCCCCGAATTTACCGGGGGAGATTATAGCAGGCCAGGTGCCTGACACGTTACTCGCGCAGGAGGTCGAGCAGAGTCTGGATTTCCCGGCGCAAGGACGCGGGATTGTATTTGGCGGAAGCGACAGGCTTCATCTGCGCAGCGGATTCGTCCAGCCGCGCCCGTGCGCCGCTGATGGTGAACCCCTGCTCGTACAAAAGCTCGCGTATGCGACGGATCAGCAGTACTTCGTGGTGCTGATAATAACGGCGGTTGCCGCGCCGCTTCACCGGCTTGAGCTGGGTGAATTCCTGTTCCCAGTAGCGCAGCACATGGGGCTTCACGCCGCAAAGCTCACTTACTTCACCGATGGTGAAATAGCGCTTAGCGGGAATCGGGGGCAAAGGTGCCCTAGGATTGCTGTTGTGGTTGCTGCTGTCCACCGTAGTTCTTCTCGACCATCGCCTTCAGTTTCTGGCTGGCATGAAATGTCACGACCCGGCGCGCCGTGATCGGAATTTCCTCGCCGGTCTTGGGATTGCGGCCAGGCCGCTGCGGCTTGTCGCGCAACTGAAAATTGCCGAAACCGGACAGTTTCACTCCGTCGCCGTTTTCCAGGGCCATGCGTACTTCCTCGAAAAACGATTCCACCATGTCCTTGGCTTCACGCTTGTTCAATCCCACCTTCTCAAACAACAGGTCCGCCAGGTCGGCTTTGGTCAGTGTCATCGGTTCACCTTCATTGTCGGAGCTTGGCACCGTATTCTTGTTCCAGGACGCCGCGCAGACCGCTAAGCGCGGCTTCCACTTCGGCATCGGTTAGAGTTTTTTGAGTATCTTGCAATAACACTCGGAATGCAAGACCCTTTTTGCCATTTTCAATGCCTTTGCCGCGATATAAGTCAAACACCGAAATGGCATCGACTATGGGTGCTTTCGACCGCTTCAGGCTGTCCAGGATCGACTGAACCGGGATTTTCTCGTCAAATATGTAAGACAAGTCACGCCTCACGGGCGGAAACTTCGACACTTCGCGGTATTGCGGCAGGTCCCGGGCCAGCAAAGGTTCGGCATCCATTTCGAATAAAACCAGCGGTGCCGGCAATTCGTATTTACGTTGCAGGCGGGGGTGCAGTTCCCCCAACCAGCCGACCACGTCACCTTTCAGCAGAACGCGAGCGCTACGCCCCGGATGCAGCGCGGGATGCGGCGCTGGCTCGACGCGGCTGTCCAGGACGCTGGTATCTCGCAAAAAGGCACGGCCGACCTCAAAAACCCGCACCCGGTCGAGCTTGCGGTTCAGGTTGTAGCGGACGTTGGCGACCAATCCGCCGATCAGACTCGAGCGCATGACCGCAAGCTGGCTCGCGATCGGATTGAGCAGTCGGACCGGCTGCGCATTCCCGGCGAAATCCTCCTCCCAGCCCTCTTCCACGAAGCTGTAGCTGACGATTTCTTGATAGCCCGATGCAGCCATGCGCTCGCGCAAGTCATGCAACGATCGGCGCTGCTCGGGCAAAGCGAGCATGTTCGCAATGGCCAGCGGGGGATTGGCCGGAATGCGCTCGAACCCATATACGCGAGCCACTTCCTCGATCAGGTCTTCTTCGAATTCGATGTCGAAGCGATAGCTCGGCGGCGTAACGACAAAGAACTCCACGGCGCCGCTGCCCTCGCGACGGGATTTGAAACCGAGTCGCAGGAAGATATCCGCCATCTCGTCCGAGGAGATCTGCACGCCTATGATCTTGCGCGCCCGCGCGACTCTCATTTTCACCGGTTGCCGCTGCGGTAGCGCAGCCACAGTGTCTGCGGTCGGACCGGGCTCACCGCCACAGATCTCCAGTATCAGGGCTGTGGCGCGCTCGATCCCGTCGATATTGTTATCGAAGTCGACGCCGCGCTCGAAGCGGTGGGAGGCATCGCTCGTGAAGTTGTAGCGCCGCGCCCTGCCTGCAATTGCGTCCGGAAAAAAGAACGCTGCTTCCAGAAATACGTTTCGGGAATCGAGTTCGGCTTTGGTACTGCCACCGCCCATGATGCCGGCCAGCCCGATCGGTCCGCTCGCATCCGTGATGGCCAGTACGCTTTCATCCAGTTCCACGGTTTGCTCATTCAGCAGCTTCAGCTTCTCGCCTTTGCGGGCGAAACGCACGTCGATGCCGCCCTTGAGTTTGTCCAGGTCGTAAACATGCAAGGGACGACCCAGTTCCAGCATCACGTAGTTGGTGACGTCGACCAGGGCCGAGATCGCGCGCTGTCCGGCACGCTCCAGCCGCTGCCTCATCCACTCGGGCGTCGCTGCCCTGGCGTTCACATTGCGAATGACCCGTCCGCTGAAGCGCCCGCAGCCGTCGGGAGCCGAAATCTTCACGGGGAATGTCGCCATGCTTGCGTGCGCAACGGCTGACATTTTTGGCGGTTGCAGCGGCGAACGCGTCAAAGCCGCCACTTCGCGGGCCACGCCCAGCACCGACAGGCAATCCGCGCGATTGGGGGTAAGCTTGATGGTGAAAATGCTGTCATCCAGCGCCAGCACCTTGCGCACGTCTTCGCCGATCACCGCATTCTCGGCGAGCGTCAGCAAACCGCTGTGGTCGTCGGACATTCCCAGTTCGCGGGCGGAACACAGCATGCCGCGACTTTCGACGCCACGCATGGTAGCGGCCTTGATTTCCAGCGGCTGATCCGGCGATGCACCCGGCAAGCGCGCGCCCACGATCGCGCACGGCACTTTCATTCCTTCCACCACATTGGGAGCGCCACAGACGATGCCGAGCAACTGCGCACCGCCGACATTGACTTGGCACACCTTCAACTTGTCGGCGTTGGGATGCTTCTCCACCATTACCACCTGGCCCACCACGACGCCGGTGAAGGGCGGCGCAACATTGTGGCGATCTTCGACTTCCAGGCCGGACATGGTCAGCAGCTGAGCAAGCTCCGTGGTGGAGAGCTTGGGGTCGACCAGAGTGCGCAGCCAGTTTTCCGAGAATTGCATGTCAGTTGAACTGCCTGAGGAAGCGCAGATCGCCGTCGTAGAACAGACGCAGGTCGTCTATGCCATAGCGCAGCATGGTCAGGCGCTCCAGGCCGCTGCCGAACGCAAAGCCGATGTATCGTTCGGGATCGAGTCCAAAGTTGCGCACCACGTTTGGATGCACCTGGCCCGCGCCGGAAATCTCCAGCCATCGCCCCTTATGCGGTCCGCTCGCAAAGGCCATGTCGATTTCCGCGGAGGGCTCGGTGAAAGGAAAAAAAGAAGGCCGGAAGCGCACCTGCAGTTCGTCGGTTTCGAAGAATCTGCGCAGGAAATCGGTGTAAACGCCTTTGAGGTCGGCGAAACTGACATTCTCGTCGAGCCAGAGGCCTTCGACCTGATGGAACATGGGCGAATGTGTCGCGTCCGAGTCCACCCGATAGGTCCGGCCTGGTGAGATCACCTTGATCGGCGGCTTGTGGGTTCGGGCGTAGCGCACCTGCATCGGGCTGGTATGCGTGCGCAGCAGCAAGCCGCCTTCGACATAGAACGTGTCGTGCATGGATCGCGCCGGATGATTCTCTGGCTGATTGAGCGCGGTAAAATTATGCCAATCGGTTTCAATTTCCGGACCATCGGCGACGTCGAATCCCACCGAACGGAAGATCGCTTCGACGCGTTGCCAGCTGCGGATGACGGGATGAATTCCGCCACGGCTGCGTCCGCGTCCGGGCAGCGTGACATCGAGCCCATCCTGCGCCAAGCGGGCTTCCAGGGCTGCCATCTCGATCGTCTCGCGGCGCGCTTGCAATAGTGCTTCGACCTGCTGCTTCGCCCTGTTGATTAGTGCGCCCGCCTGCGGACGCTCCTCGGCGGAAAGCTTGCCGAGTCCCTTCAACATTTCCGTGAGTGCACCGCGCTTGCCGAGAAAACGCGCCCTGGCCTGCTCGAGGGCAGCAAGGTCGGTGATGCTGTCGAAATTCGATTTCGCGTCGGCAATGATGCCGTCGAGGTTTTTCATCTCGTCGCGGCTATGACTGAAGTAAACGCCCGGTTGAATCAGCGCCGGACTGACTCAACCCGGCGCTGAAAGAAAAAAGGAGGCCTTGCAGCCTCCTTTTGACTTCGTTTTCCCGAATCAGGCGCCGAGGCTGGCTTTTGCCTGACTCGCGATCCGTTCGAAAGCGGATTTGTCGAATACGGCTATGTCAGCGAGGACCTTGCGATCGACCTCGATCGCGGCTTTCTTCAGCCCATTGATCAGGGTGCTGTAGGTCATGCCGAATTCCCTGGCGGCAGCGTTGATGCGGACGATCCACAATGCGCGAAAATCGCGCTTCTTGCGGCGGCGGTCGCGATACGAGTACTGACCCGCACGCATGACCGCCTGCTTGGCGATCCTGTAGACGTTGCCGCGACGGCCGCGGAAGCCCTTCGATTTCTCGAGTACCTTTTTGTGCCGCGCACGCGCGGTGACACCACGTTTGACTCTTGGCATGGCAGTCTCCGGTTAGGCGTAAGGCAGCATCGACCGGATATGGCCGTGGTCCGACGGACTCACGGCCGTATTGCCGCGCAAATGGCGTTTGCGCTTGGTCGACTTCTTGGTCAGGATGTGGCGCAGGTTGGCCTGCGTGCGCTTGAAACGGCCGCTGCCGAGCGCCTTGAAACGCTTGGCCGCGCCGCTCTTGGATTTCATCTTGGGCACTGTATTGCTCCTTCATGTTTTAGCTTGACTCCAGGCGTCCCCTCGCGGAGCGCTTTGTTGCCTGGGAATCACTTGTTTTAACGATTCTGACCGAATGTTCCGGGCCGTTGGCCGCCAACCCCTCGTTCGACATCCGTCATTCGTTGTCCAACAACTTCAACTGCCAGCCAACCATTACTTTTTCTTTGGGCTCAGCACCATGACCATCTGGCGGCCTTCCATTTTCGGGAACTGCTCGACCACACCAAATGGTTCGAGGTCGGCTTTCACCCTTTCCAGCAGCTTAAAACCGAATTCCTGATGGGCCATTTCCCGGCCGCGAAAACGCAGGGTTATCTTGGTCTTGTCGCCTTCGGTCAGAAAGCGGGTCAGGTTGCGCAATTTGATTGCATAGTCACCGTCGTCGGTACCTGGCCGGAATTTCACCTCCTTGACCTGAATCTGCTTCTGCTTGAGCTTGGCCTCGTGACGCTTCTTGGCCTCGCTGTACTTGAACTTTCCGAAGTCCATCAGCCGCGCAACAGGCGGCTGTGCAGTTGGCGCGATTTCCACCAGATCGATTTCCAGTTCTTCCGCCATGGCATTCGCCTGGGCGAGACTGACGACCCCGATTGGCTCACCCTTGATACCGATGAGCCGGACCTCCGGCGCAGTTATTTCGCCGTTGATCCTGACATCCCTGTCCTGAGCTATAAGCAGGCCTCCATCAAATAATTAAGCCGCGCTTCCCGCATGCGGCAACTCGGATTTGAGTCGCTCAATGAATTCGTCGAGCGGCATCTGACCGAGATCGCTACCACTACGGGTACGCACGGCAACGGAGTTTGCCGCCACCTCTTTATCACCAACCACCAGTTGGTAAGGCAGCTTCTGCAAACTATGTTCGCGGATTTTATAGGTAATTTTCTCGTTTCTCAAGTCCGCAAAGGCGCGGAACCCGGCTTCTTCGAGCCGGCCGGCCACCTTGCCGGCAAAATCGGCCTGATGCTCGGAGATGTTAAGGACGACAACTTGCTCCGGTGCGAGCCATAGCGGCAGCGCCCCGGCGTAGTGCTCGATGAGGATGCCGATAAATCGCTCCATCGACCCCAGAATCGCCCGGTGCAGCATAACCGGGAGCCGCCGGCTGTTGTCTTCGGCAATATATTCGGCTCCCAGCCTGCCCGGCAGCGCGAAATCCAGTTGTAAAGTCCCGCATTGCCAGACCCGCCCGATCGAATCTTTCAACGAAAACTCGATTTTCGGACCATAAAACGCGCCTTCGCCCGGATTCAGATCCCATTTCAGGCCTTTTGCGTCGAGAGCGGCCTTCAGAGCCCCTTCCGCCCTGTCCCAGATCTCATCCGCGCCAATGCGTTTGACCGGTCGTGTGGACAGCTTGATCAGAATCCCGGTAAAGCCGAAATCGGCATAGACCTTCTGCAGCAGGTCGATAAAAGCTCGCGCTTCACCCTGCACCTGATCTTCGGTACAGAAGATATGGGCGTCGTCCTGGGTAAATCCGCGTACCCGCATGATGCCGTGCAGGGCCCCCGAGGGCTCATTCCGGTGACAAGCACCGAACTCGGCCAGCCGCAGCGGCAGATCGCGATAGCTTTTCAGGCCCTGGTTGAAAATCTGTACATGGCCCGGGCAATTCATCGGTTTGACCGCGTAGTCGCGTTTTTCCGATTCGGTCGTGAACATCAGTTCGCGGTAGTTTTCCCAATGCCCCGAGCGTTCCCACAATGAACGGTCCATGACTTGCGGCGTACGCACTTCCTGGTAGCCATGACGGGAAAGCGTTCTGCGCATGTACTGCTCGACCTGCTGCCAGATGGCCCATCCCTTCGGATGCCAGAACACCATCCCGGGAGCCTCCTCCTGGAGATGGAACAAGTCGAGCTGCCTGCCGAGCTTGCGATGGTCACGTTTTTCTGCCTCTTCCAGGCGGAATAAATAGGCGTCCAGGTCTTCCTTCTTCGCCCATGCGGTGCCATAGACCCGCTGCAGCATCTCGTTCTTCGAATCACCGCGCCAATAAGCCCCCGCCACCTTGAGCAGTTTGAACACCTTCAGCTTGCCCGTGGAAGGCACATGCGGCCCCCGGCAAAGGTCGGTGAAGTTACCCTGAGAATAGAGGGAAATCGCCTCGTTGCCCGGAATCGCACCGATGATCTGAGCCTTGTACTCTTCGCCTTGTTCGCGAAAGAATTCGACGGCCTTTTCACGGTCCCAAACCTGCCGTTCGACCTTGATGTCGCGCTTAGAGATTTCCGCCATGCGCTTTTCAATCGCGGCCAGATCCTCGGGCGTGAACGGTCGCTTATAGGAAAAATCGTAGTAGAAGCCGTCCTCGATCACGGGGCCGATGGTGACCTGGGCGTCCGGGTAAAGTTCCTTGACGGCATGGGCCAGCAGATGAGCAGTTGAATGCCGGAGGATGTCGACCCCGTCGGCGTCCTTTTCGGTCACTACGGCGAGGTCGGCGTCATGATCGATGACGAAGGAGGTATCGACCAGCCTCCCGTCAACCTTTCCTGCCAGTGCGGCTCGCGCCAATCCCGCACCGATCGATGCGGCGACTTCGGCGACGGTGACCGGCTTGTCGAATGCTCTGAGCGATCCGTCAGGTAATCGAATGGACGGCATTTTTCGATGATTGAAATTTACGCAGATCCAAAATAAAAAAGTGCGGCGAACCGCACTTTTTTGGCTGCGAGACTGAAATGGGGCTCAGAAGCGATGCGTTGAATCCGGCGTGCAAGTTCGGAAAACCATTTCTGTCCTTAGGGAAGCTGGTAGGCGCGATTGGACTCGAACCAACGACCCCCACCATGTCAAGGTGATGCTCTAACCAGCTGAGCTACGCGCCTATCGAAGGGCAGATTCTAAACGAAACGCCGCGGCCGTTCAAACCTCACTTCCTGCGCGCCGACTCCACTCCAGAAATATCCCGCACCGAAGCCAGTAACCGGGTCAGTTGCGGCAATCCGTCGACTTCCAGCGTGAACGTCATCTTCGCACTCAGGTCCTGGCTGTGGGACGCGCTGGATGTGACCCGTACCTTTTCGCGCGTAAAGATGTCGAGGATGTCGCGCATCAGCACAGGATGGCTGCCGGCAATGACTTCGATGTCGACCGGAAACTTCGAAGCGCTGGTCTTTCCCCAGTCGGCCGCAATCAGTCTTTCCTGTGGCAGGCGCGCAACGTTATGGCAATCCGCCCGATGGACGGTAACGCCGCGGCCGCGGGTCACGAACCCGACGATCCTGTCGGGCGGCGCCGGTTTGCAGCACCGCGCCAGCACAGTGAGCAGCTTGTCCACCCCGACAATCAAAATACCGCTCGGCGCGGCCGTCGGCTGCGGGACTGCCGCATGCGGGAGCAGCTTGTCCTCCGGCACGTCCTCGCCCAGCACTGCCGATTGCACCTGGCGCGGCGTGACTTCGCCGCGGCCAAGTGCAGCGAACAGCTCGTTTACGCCCGCGAATTCCAGTCGCGACGCCAGTTCTTCCAGGTTCTGGCCGGTCTTGCCAAGCCGCTGCAGGTCCTTCTCCAGTTGCGCACGCCCGTGAGCCATGGCTTCGTTGAGCTGCTGGCTGTTGAACCACTGCCGCACCTTTGCGCGCGCGCGGTTGCTCTTGATGTAGCCCAGAGCGGGATTCAACCAGTCCCGCGAAGGCCCGCCTTCCTTGGCCGCGATGATTTCGACGCGCTGTCCGTTTGACAGCGCGTAGGTCAGCGGCACGATCTGGCCATTGACCTTTGCGCCACGGCAACGATGGCCAAGCTCCGAGTGGAGATGATAGGCAAAATCGACGGGGGTGGAGCCGCGCGGCAGATCGACCACCCTTCCCTGCGGGGTGACCACATAGACCATGTCCTGGAACAGGTCGGTCCTGAAGGTCTCCGCCAGTTCGGCTGCGTCGGCCAGTTCGTCCTTCCACTCGAGCACATTGCGCAGCCAGGAAATCTTGTCGTCCAGTCCCGGATCGCCTTTGACTGCCTCCTTGTATCGCCAGTGCGCGGCCACCCCGAGCTCGGCGTGCTGGTGCATCTTGTGCGTACGCACCTGGATCTCCAGCACCTTGCTGTCCGGTCCGACAACGGCGGTATGCAACGAGCGATAGTCGTTGGCTTTTGGCCGCGCAATATAATCGTCGAATTCGCGCGGAATAGGCGTCCACAGATTGTGGACGACACCGAGCACGGCGTAGCAATCCTTGACGTCATCAACCATTACGCGCACCGCGCGCACGTCGAAGAGATCGTCGAGTCCCACCCCTTTTCTCTGCATCTTTCGCCATATGCTGTAAATGTGCTTCGGCCTGCCGCTCACCTGCGCATCGATACCCCCGGCCGCGAGTTCATCGCGCAGGATGCGAATGACGTCGCCGATATAGGTTTCGCGGTCCTTGCGCTTCTCGTCCAGCTGGCGGGCCAGGTTCCGGTAAGTTTCGGGTTCGAGGCAACGGAAAGCCAGGTCTTCCAGCTCCCACTTCAACTGCCAGACGCCGAGCCGGTTGGCTAATGGCGAAAACAGCTCCAGCGTCTCCCGGGCTGCGTCTTCGCGCAGATCGGTCTCGGCTTTCGATGCCAGTTCGCGCAACCGTTGCACCTGATCGGCGAGCTTGATCAGGACCACGCGCACGTCCTGCGCCATAGCCAGGAACATCTTGCGCAGTGCTTCGAGTTGCGATGCGCGGTCGTTTGTATTCACGCTGGCGACATTTTGGCTGCGCAGGGCCTGGATCTGCGCCATGCTCGCGACACCCTCTATCAGCGAGACCACCGCAGGACCGAAAGCCGCCTGCAGCGCGTCGCGCTCGACACGTTTGGAGGCCGGCGCGCCCAGCAGCAGCATGGCGGCAATCGCTTCACCGCCTGCGTGCAGACCGCCGAGAATTCCCGCGGCAGCGCGTGCGTGATCCAGCCACGGCTGCCCGGTGCCGTGTTCACGACCCGGATAATTTTCCCGAGCCCAGGCGTCCGCGCGAACAACCAGGTCGCGCTCAGCCTGCGGCAGCCGCGTGGTCAGCGTCTCGAGCCACTGGCCCGAAGTAATGTCCCGGTTGATGTCGGTGAGCTTGACCATCTTCAATCAGGGCGGGATTAACGGCCAGCCCAGTATTTTCTGTCGACTTCCCGCCACCGCTGCACCCCGATCCCTGCTGGGTTCATATCGATTATCAGCGCACCGGACCCATCGGTGCCCAGCATTCGGCTCCCGGCCTGACGGTAACGCGCGCTGACCGCGGGATGCGGATGCCCGAACCGGTTGCGATATCCGACCGAGAAAACCGTGAAGCCGGGAGCCACCGCCTGGACGAATTCCGTCGTTGACGACGTACGGCTGCCGTGATGGGGCGCAATCAATATATCCGTCCGCAGATTTTGCGGAGCCTGCAACAGCCGGGATTCGGACCGCTTCTCGATATCGCCGGGCAGGAACAGGCTGCCGTAGACAGAATTGACCCGCAGAACACAACTGCGATCGTTGTCCTTGGTGTCAGGCTCGTTATATTCACGTGCCTGCGGATGCAGGAATTCAAAGGACACACCATCCCATTCCCAGCGCTCCCCGGCATTGCAAAACCGGCTGCGAATTGCTGCCATTCTGATCGAATGATCCCGAGGTAACGAAGTTGCCAGCCACCCGACGGGCATGCCCCGTAAAACCGACAAGGCACCGCCGCTGTGATCGGTATCGTCATGGCTGACGATCATTCCATCCAGTGTGCTGATGCCCGCGGAACGCAAATAGGGCACCACGATGCGTCCGCCGGCATCGATCTGTTCCGTGAAAGCCGGGCCGGCATCGTAGAGAAGCGCATGATCGCGCGAACGCACGACCACCGCGAGGCCCTGCCCGACATCGAGCACGGTGACTCGCAATTCACCCGGCGCAAGTTTCTCCGGAATCGACAGCGACAGCGGCGACATCATCACCGCGCCTACCCAGCGGCCGGGAAATCCTTTGGGCAGCAGCATCCAGAGTGCGCCGGCGAGGGCGATCGGGATTGTCCATGCCGCAGGCGCATGCTGCTGCCACACCGCATCCGGCAGATCGCTGAGCGCCCGCAGCAGGAACATGCACATCGCCATGACCAGATGCGCGAAGTGAGCGATCCAGTCCAAAGGAAGCACCGATGCTGCGAGCGCAAGCGGCACGACGATCAGGCTGACAAGCGGAATCGCAAAGGCGTTGGCAACTGGAGACACCAGCGACACCTGTTGAAACATTGCGAGCAGAAACGGGATGAGCGCCAGCGTGACCGCCCATTGGGTTTTTGCCCAGAATCGAAACCAGCTCTGCCTCCCGATGCGCGATCCCGCTGCAAACATGATGACCGCCACGGCACCAAATGAAAGCCAGAATCCTGGTGCAATCACCGCCATCGGATCGAGCACGACCGCCAGTGCTGCCGCCGTCGCCAGAACAGCAAAGGGCCTCGCGGTCCAGCCTGACCAAAGCGCAAAGGCGACGACTGCCAGCATGTAGACCGTTCGCTGGGCGGGCACGGCAAATCCCGACAAGGCTGCATACGCCAGCGCGACAACCAGTCCGCACACCGTTGCGGCCCGAACTGCCGGGAGTTTCAGGATTAGGGTTTCCGATCGACGCCATAACCGCTGAACGAGCAGGAACACCATGCTCGCAACCATCGTGATATGCAGGCCCGAAATACTCATCAGGTGATTGACGCCGGTACGCGTGAACACCTGCCATTGATCAGGTGGTATGGCCTGCTGATCGCCGATCGCAAGTGCCACGATTACGCCTGCAGCTTCGAAATCGAATCCATTGGGATTGGCGTTTCCATGGGGTCTGTGCAGGCGTACCGGCATGCGCCAGCGCTGTCCGGCATGCAACTCGGGCGGCATCTTGTCGTCGGTCGCGTACCACATCAGCGAAATGCGCGATGGAATCTTCGCATCCAGCGTGTATGTCCGCTCCACGTCGAGCAGCAATCGCACGCCCCGATCGTTTCGCTGCACCATTTCCGCGATGACACCCGCGATCTCGACATCGCGTCCTTCCCAGATTTCCGGCAGATCGTCCGCGAGCTTCCAGGCCCCATTGGCGGCCGCCCAGAAAAATCCGCCAACAGCAAATGCCGCAATACCAACCGAATGCGAGAACACCCTGTTGGCAGCACCGGAACGGCGCGCGACGACGCTCCATAAGACGGCCAACGGTACCAACGCCGTGGCGCCTGTCAGATCCGGCAAGATGGCCTGTTGCTGGAGCACCCAGGCTCCCGCAACCAGGGCAAACAGATAGATGCTCGTCACGATCTACCGAGAGTAATATTCGTCACCGCCATGCCACGCAAAATTTTCCGAAAATACCTGCCGAGTCACCAAAGCATCCGCGAGAATCGTTACCTTCGATTCTTCGGCGCGACCCTGCAGCACCACAATCTCTGGCATCTTCACCGCAAATCGGTCGCCGGCGGCGTGGCGATCGGCCTGTTCTGCGGGCTGGTGCCCGGCCCGCTGCAAATGCTGGCCGCTGCACTGTGTGCCGTCGTATTCCGCGTCAATCTGCCGGTGGCGGCGATTGTGACCTGGTATACCAATCCGGTCACGATTCTTCCGTTGTACTACGTCGCCTACAAACTCGGTCTGTTCGTCACCAGTTCGGCTTCCACTGTGCCTCTGCCCCCTGATCTGCATCTCTTGAATCTGCCGAACATGGACTGGATTCCCGCCGTAGCGCACTGGTTCGCAGTGATGGGCAAGCCCTTTGCGGTGGGCCTAGTTCTGCTGGCGCTGATTCTTGCGGTCACCGGCCATCTGCTGGTACTCGCCGCCTGGCGTGTGCATGTCGTGCTGTCCTGGCGCAAACGCCAGCGTTCGCGCACTCCGTTCCCCCAGGAATGAGGGGCTCCGCGCTCAATTGCCCAGCCGGATTGGCGTATACTCGAACTGCTCCAATTCTCCCACGCTTGACGTTCCGGCTCGGCAGCTGACCGCGACCCTGTTGAATCATGACGCCATCGTACTGGAACGAAGCCACTCGCGAATTATCAGGCCGGGACCCCGTGCTCCGGGTTCTCATCCGTAACCATGAAGGCCCTTACCTGCAAAGCCGCAGCGACGCCTTCACGACCCTGGCACGTTCGATCGTGGGCGAGGAAATTTCAGTGTCGGCGGCGGAGAGCGTGTGGCAGAAACTGCTCGAATCGGTCGGTGCGCTCGGTCCTGCCGCCATCGTGCGCATGGATCCGTCGAAGTTGCGCGCCTGCGGCCTCTCCAGTAAAAAATCGACCTATCTTATCGATCTGGCGGAACATTTTCTGGACGGATCGCTCGACTCGACCAGCTGGAGCGATCGCGACGACGAGCAACTGATTGCCGCACTTACGCGCGTCAAAGGTGTCGGGCGCTGGACCGCGGAGATGTTTCTGATTTTTTTCATGATGCGGCCCGACATCCTTCCGGTGGACGATGTCGGCCTGCAGCGTGCCATGAGCCTGCACTACAACAGCGGCAAACCGCTGTCCAAGCTCAAAATCCGGCAGATTGCGGGTTCCTGGCAACCGTGGCGAACGGTGGCCACGTGGTATCTTTGGCGATCGCTCGATCCAATTCCGCGCGAATATTAAAAGCAGGACTCGGGACGCAGGGCTTAGTACTCAGGCAGGCGATGTCACTGTCTTCATCCGAGTCCTAAGTCCCGCGTCCCGAGTCCGCCGGTGGGTTCATCCGCGAGCACGCACGCCGGTTCGGTCACCAGGGCCCGCGCCAACGCCGCGCGCTGGCGCTCGCCCCCCGACAGTTCTCCCGGCGTATGGCTGACCCTTGCACCGAGTCCGACGCGGTCCAGGATATGGAGGGCTCGTTGTGAAGCGTCTTCGCCCGTCATGCGGCGGATCAGCAACGGCATCGCGACATTTTCCAATGCCGTGAATTCCGGCAGCAGGTGATGAAATTGATAAACGAAGCCCAGACCGTGATTGCGCAATCGTCCTTTTTCCTTTTCACCGAGTTCGTCCAACCGCCGTCCCATGATCAGTATCTCGCCGGACGACGCCTCATCGAGACCACCGAGCAGGTGGAGCAGCGTGCTCTTCCCCGAACCCGACGCACCGACGATGGCCACTGTTTCACCGCGTCGCACTTCAATGTCTACGCCAGTCAGAACGGGTACGGCGTAATCGCCCTGCCGGAATATCTTTTGCAGATTGCGGCACGAAACCACAACGTTTGTGATCATCTCACTCATACCTCAAGGCCTCGGCCGGATTTACGCGGGCGGCGCGCAGGCTGGGATACAGTGTCGCCGCGAGGCTGAGCACAAACGACGTCAGTGCGATGACGACGACGTCCTGCAGGTGAGGGTCGGACGGCAGGTCACTGATGTAGTACACATCTTTTGCCAGGAATTGCACGCCGATCAGGTGCTCGATGGCCGGCACAACGACATCCACGTTCCAGGCGATCAGCACGCCGCCAGCCACACCGGCGAGGGTACCGATCACGCCGATCAGGGCGCCCTGGATCATGAAAATCTTCATGATCTCGCCCGGCGCCGCGCCGAGCGTGCGCAGGATGGCAATGTCGGCGCGCTTGTCGGTTACGGCCATGACCAGCGTCGACACGATATTGAACGCGGCAACAGCGACGATCAGCAGCAGGATGATGAACATGACGCGTTTTTCGATCTGCACGGCCCGGAAGAAGTTGGCATGGCTGCGGGTCCAGTCGGCGACGTAGACATCCGCGTCCAACGTGTAGGTGAGTTCACGGGCCACACGCGGCGCCGCAAACAGATCCTTCAGTTTCAGGCGCACACCCGAAACCTTGTCTTCCATGCGATAGAGTTTCTGCGCGTCTTCCAGATGAATCAGGGCCAGCCCGGCATCGTATTCGTACATGCCGACTTCAAAAATGCCGACGACGTCGAATTGCTTGAGCCGCGGCATGATCCCGGCCGGCGTCACTTGCCCCTGCGGCGCGATGACCACGATCTTGTCGCCGAGGCGCGCACCGATGCTCAGCGCGAGCTCGCTACCCAGCACTATCCCGAACTTGCCGGGTTGCAGCGCGCCGAGGCTTCCGGATTTCATGTGCATGCCGATGTCGGCGACTTTGTCTTCCTCCGCGGGCAATATGCCGCGCACGATGCTGCCTTGCACCGTCTGGTGGTTGGAGATCAAGGCCTGCGCCATTACATAAGGCGCGGCCGCAACTACCTCCTTGTTCACCTCGGTCTGCGCCGCAACGTGCTGCCAGTCCTTGAGGCCGCCAGGCATGCCGGTGATCTGCACATGCGACGCCACGCCGAGAATGCGCGCGCGCAACTCCTTCTGGAATCCGTTCATGACCGACAGCACGACGATCAGCGCGGCGACACCCAGGGCAATGCCGAGCATCGAAGTGACGGAAATGAAGGAGATGAAATGGTTGCGCCGCTTGGCGCGCGTATAGCGCAGCCCGACAAACAACTCATACGGCGTCAGCATGGATGGATGATCTAGCGGCGTGGGTTTTCCGGCAGCGACGCGCAGTCTGCCATATTCCGCCACACATAAGTAAGCTTGCCAAGAAAGGTAGCCAGGTAAGACCGCCACGTTCTGCGCAGGTTTTCGCAGAGCAGTCGAAAACCCGCGTGCTAGACTCACAATCGAATTTCGCCCCGACTCCGTGCATACCGTTACCCTGTTCATTCCCGCGCTGTTTTGGCCTCATGCCGGTGCGATCCCCGATTCGCCGATTGTTCCGACGTTGCGGACTTTGATCGGCCGCAGCGATACCCACGAGTCGCCTTGCGACGACGAACGGGCCTGGCTATGCGAGCAATTCGGCGTGTCGCGGCAGACCGACTGGCCGAGCGCGCCGATCGCAATGTTGGGCGCCGGAATGATTCCGGGAGAGGATTTCTGTCTGAGCGCCGATCCGGTGCATCTTCAGGTAAATCGCGACCAGCTGATTCTGCTGGCTCCTGAAACCCTGACGATTACCGAAACCGAGGCGGCTTCGCTCTGTGATGCGCTCAACCGTCACTTCGCCACGGATCATTTCACCTTCCTGGCACCGCAACCTCATCGCTGGTACCTGAAAACCGCGCGACCCGTTCGTATCCACACCAACGGCCTGTCGCGGGCCGTCGGCTGCGATATAGATCCGATGTTGCCGGAAGGCGAAGACCGCTTGGCCTGGCACCGGATATTCAACGAAGTCCAGATGTTGCTGCACGCACATCCGGTCAACGAGGAACGCGAGCAGCGCGGCGCCCTGCCGGTCAACAGTCTCTGGTTCTCCGGTGGCGGGACGCTGCCTCGCGCCAGCACATCTTTTCAGGCCGTGGTCGGCAGCAGCGCACTTGTGCATGGCTTGTCGAAGCTGACGCAAATCCCGTTCACGGCAACCGAACGGGGTATCGATGCCATCACTGCGGAGGCCGTGCTGATCGAATTGAACGACGGGGCATCAGCCTCGATGCGCCTCGATCCGGCCGCCTGGAAAGACGCACTCGAAAGCCTGGAGCAACGCTGGTTCGCGCCCCTTGCAGGAATGCTGAAAAAGGGGCGTATACGCCGGCTCGTCGTTGCAACCGTCACCGATGGCCGCAGCTACCGGTGGTCCGTCAGCCGCATGAATTTGCGGCGCTGGTGGAGATCCGCGGCTTCGCTCGACATGCTACCCCACCGGGCATGACGAATCCCCCGCGCATCCTCGAACGCGACGTGCCTGCGGCGGCATTTGCAAAGCTGCGCGCCGCCGGCCTGCACCCGGTGCTCGCAAAAATTTACGCCTCCCGCGGCGTTCACGAGCCGACACAACTTGAAACTTCGCTGGGCCGGCTGCTGCCGTTCGATCAATTGCTTAATTGCGCGACCATGGCGCATTTGCTGGCCGACGCGATTGCCGCCGGAAAGCGCCTGCTCATCGTTGCCGACTACGACGCAGACGGCGCCACGGGCTGCGCGGTCGGCATGCTGGGCCTCCAGAGCTTTGGCGCGAAAGTCGAATATCTGGTGCCAAACCGTTTCGAATACGGTTACGGACTCACACCGGAAATCGTGCAGCTGGCAGCCAGCCGGAAACCGGATTTTCTGATCACCGTGGACAACGGCATCGCCAGCGTGGAAGGCGTCGAGGAGGCCGCGAGGCTCGGCATCCAGGTTCTGATAACCGATCATCATCTGCCGGGCGCACAACTGCCCGCCGCTGCCTGCATCGTCAATCCCAATCAGCACGGATGCAGCTTTGCGAGCAAGCACCTGGCCGGGGTGGGCGTGATGTTTTATGTGCTCGTCGCCTTGCGCGCCGAATTGCGACGCCGCGAGTGGTTCAGCCTGCGCAAGGAGCCCAACCTCGCCGACCTGCTCGATCTGGTCGCGCTAGGCACCGTGGCCGACGTGGTGCGCCTCGACGACAACAATCGCATTCTGGTCGACCAGGGGTTGCGGCGCATCCGTGCGGGACGCGCTCGCGCCGGAATCGATGCGTTGCTGCGCGTGGCGGGACGGGATTCATCGCGCGTATCCGCCTATGATCTCGGGTTCGTGGTCGGACCGCGGCTCAACGCCGCCGGGCGGCTCACCGACATGTCGGTCGGCATCGAGTGCCTGCTTACGCAGGACCCGAGCCGGGCCGCGGAACTGGCGAAACAACTCGATGCGCTCAACCGGGAACGCCGCGATATCGAAGCCGGCATGCAGGAGACGGCGCTGGCACTGGTGGACAAAATTGATGTTGCCGACAGCTTCAGCCTGAGCCTTTACGACGAATCCTGGCATCAGGGCGTGATCGGCATCCTCGCCGCACGGCTGCGCGAACGCTTTCACCGCCCGGCCATCGCTTTTGCCCCCGCCGACGAAGGCGCGGCAAAGGGGTCGGGGCGATCCATTCGCGGACTGCATTTGCGCGATGCGCTCGACCTTGTCACCAAGCGCCACCCCGGATTGATCCTGCGCTTCGGCGGTCACGCCGCCGCCGCCGGACTGACCGTCCGGCGCGGCGATATCCCGCAATTCGCTGCGGCCTTCGAAGGGGTCGTGCGCGAACTCGTTGGTCCCGCCGAGCTCGAGCGCCTGATCGAGACTGACGGCGAACTGTCGCCGTCGGACGTGAATCTCGATTTCGCAGAGGCACTCGGCGCGCAGGTGTGGGGTCAGGGATTTGCCGTGCCGAGTTTTTTCGACGATTTCGAGGTGATGGAACAGCGCGTCGTCGGCGGACGGCACCTGAAGCTGCGCCTGCGCCGGCCGGGCAGGCAAGACTTGCTGGACGCGATTGCGTTCGGACAAGAGACCCCCCTTCCCCGGACGGTTGCCGCGGTTTACCGTGTGCAGGTCAACGAGTACAACGGTAATCGCACGGTGCAACTGGTCCTGGACCATTGGCAGCCGCGCGCAGACGCAGGAGGAGTCCCTGGAATTGATCTGGTTGCACGGCACTGAGCTCGAAAGGTTGCCGGCATTTGCCGCAAGCCTGGCCATCGGTTTGCTGATGGGCCTGGAACGCGAGCGTCATCCCGGCGCGAAGGCCGGGCTGCGCACCTTTGCGCTCGTCGCGCTATTCGGAGCAGCAAGTGCGCTGCTCAGCGAAAAAACCGGTTCGCCAGCCATACTCATCGTCGGCCTGCTGCTTGTCGGTGCCACGATCATCGCCGCCTATGCCCGGGACGAAGAGCAACACGAACCCGGAACCACTACGGTAATCGCACTGGTCGTCTGCTACGCCTTGGCCGCGATGGTCTGGCTCGGCTTCCGGTCGCTGGCCGTGATGCTGGCGATCGTCACCACGAGCCTGCTTTACTTTAAGGCCGAGTTGCGCGGCATCACCGAAAAGCTCGAGCGTCGCGATCTGATCTCCATTCTGCAGTTCGCCGTGCTGACTTTCATTGTATTGCCGATTCTGCCCGACCAGGACTACGGCCCCTATGCCGCGTTGAACCCCTATCAGATCTGGGCCGTCGTGGTGTTGATTTCCGGGGTCAGTCTGGCCGGATACGTTGCCATGCGCATGGTCGGACTGCGCTACGGCGCCCCGCTGCTCGGTGTATTCGGCGGCCTGGTGTCGAGCACTGCAACGACACTGGTCTATGCGCGCCATGGACGCGCTCATGAAGGCCTGCGTAGCACGGCCGTCACCGTCATCGTGCTGGCCAACCTGATGCTCCTGGTACGCCTGGCAATCCTTACGGCGTTCATCTCGCCGGCGTTGCTGCGTACCCTGCTTCCGGTGCTCGGCGGGAGTTTGCTTCTCGGTATGGCCGGCCTCGCGTATGGCAAAGCCTGGCGCGCGCCGGACGGCGCCCTGCCAACACCCGACATAAACAATCCAACGGAAATACGCACTGCATTGACTTTTGCGGCGATTTACGCGGTCGTACTCCTGCTCGCTGCGTGGTTTTCCGATATAGCCGGAACTGCTGGCCTGTACGCGGTTGCCCTGGTCTCCGGCCTGACCGACGTGGATGCCATCACCCTTTCGAGCCTGCGTCTGTTCAACATGGGCAATCTGGCCGGCGGGCAGGTTGCGACTGCCGTCGTGCTTGCGATCATCGCGAACACCGTCTTCAAGCTCGGCCTGGTCCTGGTGGTGGGCGGCCGGCCACTGTTCGGCCGCTGTGCCGGGACCATGGCGGCCGCTACGGTCGGACTGGTCGCCGCGCTTGCGCTCATCAAATAGCCGGGCTTGCGGGCGACATCAGTTAAAATGCGCACCTTGCAATATTGCAACGCCAACCGGACCCGATTTCCACATGGAAGCAGAAATACTCAACGCATTGGCCAACCAGCTCGACGGTCTCGATTCCCGCACCAAAGAGCTGCGGAGGTACCTTTGACTTCGAGGGCAAACGCAATCGCCTGACCGAAGTCATCCAGCTCGCCGAAGACCCGGCGATCTGGAACGACGCGATGCGGGCCCAGGATCTGGGCCGGGAACGCAAGCAACTGGAATCCGTAGTCGCCACGCTGGAAAAGCTCGACCAGGGCTTACGCGACGCGCGCGACCTGTTTGCAATGGCACGCGCCGAAGATGACGATGCCGCACTGAATGCGATTGGCAAAGACATTGCGGACATGGAAAAAATCGTGGCCGGGATGGAATTCCGCCGCATGTTCTCCAATCCGATGGATCCGAACAACTGCTTCCTCGACATCCAGTCCGGCTCCGGCGGAACCGAGGCGCAGGACTGGGCATCGATGCTCGAGCGCATGTACCTGAAGTTCTGCGATCGGCGCGGCTTCCAGGTCGAGGTACTCGAAGAATCCCCGGGCGATGTCGCCGGACTCAAGAGCGCGGCGCTCAAGGTCAGCGGGGATTACGCCTTCGGTACGCTGCGCACCGAAAGTGGCGTGCACCGATTGGTGCGCAAATCGCCGTTCGATTCGAACGCGAGGCGCCACACGTCGTTCGCCAGCGTATTCGTTTATCCCGAGGTGGACGATACGATCGAGATCGCCATCAATCCCGCGGATCTGCGCGTCGATACGTTCCGCGCCAGCGGCGCAGGCGGCCAGCACATCAACAAGACTGACTCCGCCATCCGCATAACCCATAATCCTACCGGCATTGTCGTTCAGTGCCAGAGTGACCGCTCCCAGCACCGCAATCGCGCGGAAGCGATGTCCATGCTCAAGGCTCGCCTTTACGAACTGGAAATGCGCAAGCGCAACGAAGAAAAGCAGGCCATGGAGGATTCCAAGACGGACATCGGCTGGGGGCACCAGATCCGCTCCTATGTGCTGGACCAGTCGCGCATCAAGGATCTGCGCACGAACGTGGAAAGGGGCGACACCCAGTCGGTCCTCGATGGCGACCTCGACGATTTCATCAATGCCTCCCTCAAACAGGGCGTATAGCAATGGCTGACGACAACGGGAAACACCCCCCTACCGATCCGCCTGACGAAAACCAGATCATCGCCGAGCGACGGGCCAAACTGCGTGATCTGCGTGCCCTGGGCAACGCGTTTCCAAACGACTTCCGTCGCGCCCATCTGTCCGCCGATCTGCATAGGGGCTACGACGCAAAGTCCAACGAGGAACTGGAAGCGGCGGCAATCACGGTGGCGGTCGCCGGACGCATGATGCTCAAGCGCGTGATGGGCAAAGCCAGCTTTGCCACACTGCAGGATATGTCCGGCCGCATCCAGCTTTATGTCACCAACGACGTCGCCGGAGAAACGGCGCACGCCGCGTTCAAACATTGGGATCTGGGCGACATTCTTGGCGCCGAGGGCACGCTGTTCAAGACCAGGACAGGTGAACTGACTATCAAAGCCAGCGCGGTTCGGCTGTTGTCGAAATCGCTGCGCCCGCTGCCGGAAAAATTCCACGGGCTCGCCGACCAAGAACAGAAATACCGGCAGCGTTATCTGGACCTGATCACCAATCCGGAATCGCAGCGGGTGTTCAAGGCGCGCTCTGGCATCATCCAGGCGATGCGCGAATTTTTCGTGGCGCGTGGCTATCTCGAGGTGGAAACTCCGATGATGCAGCCGATACCCGGCGGTGCGGCCGCGCGCCCGTTCATGACCCATCACAATGCGCTCGACATGGAACTCTATCTGCGCATCGCCCCGGAACTCTATCTGAAACGCCTGGTCGTGGGCGGCATGGAGAAAGTGTTCGAGATCAATCGTAATTTCCGCAATGAAGGCATGTCGACCCGGCACAATCCCGAGTTCACCATGCTGGAGTTCTATGAGGCCTATCAGGATTATCATTACCTGATGGATCTCACCGAAGAACTGCTGCGCGGGCTGGCCCAAAAGGTGAACGGCGCCACAATGCTGCCCTACCAGGGCGACTCCATCGATCTGGGCAAACCATTCGACCGCCTGACCATGGCCGAGGCCATCGCCAAGTACAACCCCGGGTATTCGATGCAGGACCTGTCGAAAATTGAAACCCTGCGCGCCGCGCTGGAGCGCTTCAAGGTTGAGGTTTTCCCCACTGATGGGCTAGGCCTCTTGCAACTCAAGCTCTTCGAACGAACCACCGAAGACAAACTGATCCAGCCGACTTTCATCGTCGCCCATCCGACGGACGTTTCGCCCCTGGCGCGCAGCAACGACAAAAACCCGGCGGTAACCGACCGCTTCGAGCTTTTCATCACCGGCCGTGAACTGGCCAATGGTTTCTCGGAGCTTAACGATCCGGAAGACCAGGCCGCACGGTTTCAGCAACAGGTGCAGGCCAAGGAAGCCGGGGACGAAGAGGCGATGTACTACGACGCCGATTACGTGCGTGCACTGGAATACGGACTGCCCCCCACAGCGGGAGAGGGCATCGGCGTCGACCGCCTGGTCATGCTGTTCACCGACTGTGCCAGCATCCGCGACGTCATCCTGTTTCCGCAGATGCGGCCCGAGTAAGACATTCTCCACCCAACACGGAGGCACGGAGGACACGGAGTTCACAGAGAAAACCAGAGAATGAAATAGAAATACACGGGGAATGTTTCGACTAATGGCCAATAGTTATTCTTGGCACTCTTGGACACTTTAGTTTGGCCTTTCCTCCGTGATCTCCGTGCCTCCGTGTTGGGTTTTGACTTTTTTTTAGCGGGACTAATTCATGACCAAATCCCCCGACATCCTCTGGCAACCGTCGAAGGAACGCATCGCCCGCTCCAACATCAGCGCGTTCATCAAGCTGGTCAACAAGCGCTGGCAGGCCGGTGTCGCCGATTCGAACGCGTTATATGAGTGGTCGATACGTCAGCCTGAAGAGTTCTGGACCGCAGTGTGGGATTTCTGCGGCGTCATCGCGGACAGCCGCGGCGAACGCGTACTGGTCGATGGCGACAAGATGCCGGGCGCGCAATGGTTTCCGGACGCGAGTCTGAATTTCGCGGAGAACCTGCTGCGCCGGCGCGACGATGAGACCGCCATGGTGTTCTGGGGCGAGGATAAGGTCCGTCGCCGCATGAGCTTCGCGGAACTCTACGACGCCGTTTCCCGCACGGCGCAGGCCATGTCCGAAACCGGCGTCAAGCAAGGCGATCGCATTGCGGCCTTCCTGCCGAACATGCCCGAGACGATCATCTTCATGCTGGCGGCGTCCAGCCTCGGCGCAGTCTGGTCGTCGTGCTCGCCCGATTTCGGCGCACAAGGTGTAATCGACCGCTTCGGTCAGATCGCACCGGTGGTCCTGTTTGCGGTGGAGGGGTATCACTACAACGGCAAGGTCATCGACACCCTGCCGCGCCTTGCGGATATCGCCAGGAATCTCCCGACACTGAAATGCACCGTGATCGTGTCGTACACGCGCGAGCGCCCCGACACCTCCTCCATTCCGAAGTCCGTGCATCTGGGCGATTTCGTCGGCCGCTACGCCGGCAAACCGATCGCCTTCAAACAACTGCCGTTCAATCACCCCCTTTACATTCTGTATTCCTCCGGCACGACCGGGGTGCCGAAGTGCATCGTGCACGGTGCCGGCGGCACGCTGCTGCAACATCTCAAGGAACACCAGCTCCATACCGACCTGAAGCACGGTAAGCGCCTGTTCTACTTCACTACCTGCGGCTGGATGATGTGGAACTGGCTGGCTTCGGGCCTCGCAACCGGTGCCACGCTGTTGCTCTACGACGGCTCGCCGTTCTATCCGGGACCACGCGTGCTGTTCGATTTTGCCGACGAAGAGCGTATGAACGTATTCGGAACGTCGGCCAAATACATCGATGCGCTGAACAAGGCCGGCGCCAGGCCGATGGAGACCCATGCGCTGGCCTCGCTGAATACCATGGCTTCGACCGGCTCGCCGCTGGTTCCGGAGAGCTTCGACTACGTCTACCGTGCGATCAAGAAGGATCTGTTGCTATCGTCCATTTCGGGCGGCACGGACATCGTTTCCTGTTTCGTGCTCGGCAATCCCACCCTGCCGGTCTGTCGCGGTGAAATCCAGTGCCGCGGTTTGGGACTGGACGTGCGGGTATTCGACGACGACGGCCGGCCGGTCGTCGGCGCCAAGGGGGAACTGGTTTGCTCGTCGCCGTTTCCTTCCATGCCAGTCTCCTTCTGGAACGACACCAGCGGCGCCAAGTATCGAGCCGCCTATTTCGATCGTTTCCCCGGAGTCTGGTGCCACGGCGATTACATGGAGCTCACCTCCCGCGGCACCGCCGTCATCTACGGGCGCTCGGACGCAACCCTCAATCCGGGCGGCGTGCGCATCGGCACCGCGGAGATCTATCGCCAGGTCGAACGTCTGGAAGAAGTGGTCGAAAGCCTGGTCATCGGCCAGGACTGGGACAACGACGTTCGGGTAGTGCTGTTTGTGCGATTGCACGAAGGACTGAGCCTCGACGACAGCCTGACGAGGAAGATCAAGGATCAGATTCGAACCAATACGACCACACGCCACGTACCCGCGAAGATCGTCCAGGTGGCCGACATTCCGCGTACCAAGAGCGGCAAGATCGTCGAACTGGCGGTACGTAACATAGTGCACGGCAACCCGGTCAGGAACCTCGAAGCGCTCGCCAATCCGGAAGCACTGGAGCACTTCAGGGACATCGCCGAACTACTGAGCTAGGTACGGACGCAGAGTCGAATGTCCGAAAAGCGAATTCGTCTCCAGGCTCGGTCTGTGCGCCGAACACCGTTTCTTCGTCCGTCCGGTTGCACGCTTACCAGAATTTCCACCATCGCCCGCGATCCCCGAGCTTTACCCTCGTCGCGGGAAAATTGGCGGCCAGCGTACGATTGGCATCGTCACGCAGATCGTTCAGCCCCATTGCATCGTAAGCCTTTACCAGCACGGCAAGCGCTCGTTCGATCGCCGGTGCTCGAGGATAGTTGGTCAGGGTGAACTGGGCCCGGTTTACCGCCGCGATGTACGCGCCCCTGCGCAGATAGTATTCAGCGACGTTCACCTCGGCCGACGCCAACGCATTCACCAGATAGTTCATGCGTGCATGTGCGTCGGGGGCATAACGGCTTTGCGGAAAGCGAGTGACCAGTTCGCGAAACGCATCGAATGCGTCTTGCGCCGCCCGCGGATCGCGTTCAGTCATGTCCTTGACGGTCAGATAGCCCAGAATGCCCATGTCGTCGTTGAAATTGATCCGCCCCTTCAGATAGTAGGCATAGTCTACGTTCGGATGGTCCGGGTGCATCTTGATGAAGCGGTCGCAGGCCGCCAGCGCCTGGGCATTTTCACTGTCCTTCCAGTAGGCGTACGCGCTCTCGATCTGTGCCATCTGCGCATACCGGCCGTAGGGATACCGCGATTCGAGCTTTTCGTAGTAACCGAGCGCTTTCTGATAATTCTTGCTCTCGAGTTCATCGCGCGCAGTGCTGTAGATGCGCTCCGGTCCCCAGTTCTTGGTTTCGTCGAAATTGGTCGATGCGCACCCGGCGACCAGCAGCAGTGCGAGAATGGCTAAACTACGTTTCATGTCGGAATCCACAAAAAGTTTGCCGGATTATATAGAAAACGCCTCGTCGGACCGATACCGCAGGCTTGCCGTCCCCGCCGATTGCGCCGGATTGCGGCTCGACCAGGCCCTGGCGCGGCTGCTGCCCGAGTATTCGCGCAACCGCCTGCAGGAATGGATGCGCAGCGGACACATCACCCTCGACGGCAGTTCGGCGTCGTCCAAGACCAAGGTCTGGGGTGGCGAGACCGTCGTGGTCGCACCCCAGGCGCTACCTTCGAGCACCCAGCATTCCCCCGAGGAGATTCCTCTGGCGGTCCTGTTCGAGGACGCGGACATTCTCGTAATCGACAAGCCGGCCGGCCTGGTGGTCCATCCCGGCAGCGGCAACTGGAGCGGCACCCTGCTCAATGCGCTTTTGCGCCATGCCCCGGCGTTGGCCGGGGTGCCGCGGGCGGGCATCGTGCATCGTCTCGACAAGGATACCAGCGGACTTCTCGTCGTCGCCAAAACCATTCCCGCCCAGGTCGATCTGGTGCGCCAGTTGCAGGCACGATCGGTTACTCGCGACTACATTGCCGTCGTACACGGTGCCATGGCACGCGCGGGCACGGTGGAAGCCCCGATCGGCCGCCATCCGGTGCACCGCACGCGCATGGCCGTCGTCGCGCGCGGAAAACCGGCCAAGACCTATTATTTCCCGATCGGACACGGGACCGGCTGGTCGCAATTGCGCTGCAGGCTTGAAACCGGCCGCACCCATCAGATCCGGGTGCATCTGAATTCGATTGGCCATCCGCTCATTGGCGATCCGGTCTATGGCAGCAGTCAGCGCAACAGCGCATTACCGGCCGCGGCGCTGGATTTCCCCCGGCAAGCCCTGCACGCGGCCAGACTGGCGTTGATTCATCCCGGTAGCGGA
>WNFI01627831.1_pt1 | contig 48564 bp, 50 predicted proteins | sample 5400471 | NCBI WGS metagenome assembly WNFI01 (sample SAMN13153348, study PRJNA577476) | soil metagenome | isolation source: 100 cm saprolite on Douglas fir-dominated hillslope | place: USA:California | collected 2013-09-17
TCGAGCACGAATAGAAGCCTGTCCGCATCGCCGCATAATTACCTGTGGACAGCTGCGCCTGTTTTCATAGAAGCTCGATGTCATCCTTGCTCATCGCGATAGACTGGAATCATCATGACTACCATCACGCTCAACTCCCTCGCCCGCGCTTCGTCGGCTTATTTGCGGTCTGCTATGCATCAGCCGGTGCGATGGCATGAGTGGGGCGAGGAGGCGTTTGCGGCGGCTCTGCGCGAGAACAAGCCGGTGCTGCTCGATGTGGGCGCGGTTTGGTGCCACTGGTGTCATGTGATGGATCGCGAGTCGTATGACGATCCGGAGATTGCGGCGATTGTGAATGAGCACTTCATTGCGGTGAAGGTGGATCGCGACGAGCGTCCTGACATTGATGCGCGGTATCAGGCGGCGGTGCAGGCGGTTAGCGGGCAGGGAGGCTGGCCGCTCACGGCGTTTCTTACGTCCGAGGGAAAGCCGTTTTATGGTGGGACATACTTCCCACCTCAAGATGGATATGGGCGTCCGAGCTTTCGGAGGGTGCTGTTGAGCATCGCGAATGCTTTCAAGGAAAAGAACGCCGACGTGGTCGAGCAGGCGCAGATGGTGGAGAGTTCGATCGCGCAGTCGGAATCGTTTGCCGGGAAGAGTGGGCGGATTTCGCGGAGTGTGATTGACGCGATTCAGGAATCGGCGTTCAAGATGTTTGACGCCGAGCATGGCGGGTTTGGGCAGGCGCCGAAGTTTCCGCATCCTTCGGCGCTGGATTTGTTGATTGAAAGGTATGCGCGGAGTGTCAGCGGAGAAGAAAGATCAAAAACCCCACCCTATCGCAAAGAGCGCGATAGGATGGGGCACCCTCCGGATCCTTCTCATCCCGCCGTGAATGATAACGACAAGTTGCGCAATCTGATCGTTACTACTCTGGAGCACATGGCGAAGGGCGGCGTTTACGACCAGTTGGCGGGAGGGTTTCATCGCTACTCGGTGGACGAACGCTGGGTGGTGCCGCATTTTGAAAAGATGTGTTACGACAACTCGGAACTGCTGAAGAATTATGTGCATGGTTATCAGGCGACAGGGTCGGAGTTCTTCGCCAACGTGGCACGAGACATCATTCGCTGGATGGACGAGTGGCTCAGCGACCGCGAGCGCGGCGGCTTTTACGCCTCGCAGGATGCCGACATCTCGATGGACGATGACGGCGATTACTTTACATGGACTCTCGACGAAGCGCGCGCGGTTCTGAGCGAAGAAGAGTTGAAGGTTGCGGCGCTGCACTATGACATCAACGAAGTCGGTGAGATGCATCACAATCCGGCGAAGAATGTGCTGCACGTTCGGGCATCGATTGACGAAATCGCAGCTCGGACGAAGGTTCCGCTCGAACGCGTGCAGGATCTGCTCGATTCCGCGAAGAAGAAGATGTATGCGGCGCGGCTGGAACGAACGACTCCCTATGTCGACAAGACCGTCTATGTGGGCTGGAACAGTTTGTGCGTTTCGGCATACCTAGAAGCGGCGAAGGTCTTGAAGCTAGGCGATGCTAAGCGGTTTGCCCTGCGCTCACTGGATCGTGTGTTGGCAGAGGCTTGGAAGGCTAATAAAGACGAATCAAAAGCCGCGGGCGAGGGCGCCCGCGCCACACATTCGGCTTCTTCAACTTTGCTGCATGTCGTGGCCTATTCCGATCCGAAGGCGCAACATCGGGAGGGTTCTTCGACAGCGAGCCTTCGGTCGACGGCAAGAGCCTAGGAGTGCTAGCCACGCGGCGCAAGCCGCTACAGGATTCGCCGACGCCAGCGGGCAATCCCATGGCGGCGATTGCGTTGGTGCGTCTTCATCACTACACCGGGGATGCAGGCTATCGCGACAAAGCTGAGCAGACGCTCGAGACTTTTGCAGGAGTGGCGGAGCAGTTCGGCATTTTCGCCTCGACTTATGGGACCGCGGTGGTTTATTTTCTGGACGATCCGGTTCAGGTTGTGATCGTTGGGCAGAATGATGGCGACGAGGCAGCGGATGCTCTGGAAGCCATTGGCGTCGGCTCGTTTGCCTTCAACAAAAGCATTTTGCGGATCGCGGCGAGCCAGACAGTGGCGCAGAATCTTCCTCCCGTATTGGCGGCAACCATCCCTCAGTTGCCGCTGCTGAAATCCGGCAGCGCTTTTGCAGTGTTGTGTTCGGGGTCGACCTGTCAGCCGCCTACTGCTGATGCGGAAGAATTGCGGCGTGCCTTGGATGCGGCGCTACAGCACGCCAGGTAAATCTTCTCATCAAGGCTTCTCCAGCGAATCTGGCGTTCGCCAGAACAAGGGTTCGAGCGGTCCCCACCAAAAAAACGGGGCTGACGGTTTATATATGAGGTCCGTCAGCCCAAAAATTGCGAGTCCCTAGTGTTCGGCCCGGGGCCCAAGTTACGACCGGTTACTTCGGTTACCTTGCGGTTACTGGCCGCAACCGGTTACTACTACTTCATCGGTGGCAAGTTGTTACTGCAGTTGGGTTGTCTGGGTGGGCACGTGAGTATTGGCCCTCCGTCCACGGCGGGAACCTGTTGGACGAAAGCCGTTACGAATGTGCCCACGAATCCTACCATCAGGATCGAAATCCTGACTGCACGTTTCATGGTTTCTCTCTCCTATACGCGATGGGGTCGTTCCACATAGGGTATTCCCTGTATGGAACTTTTTCGCGTGACGCATTATAGGGCATGAGTCAAGCCCCTTTTGCATCTCAGCGTCTCTGGTTGGATCTCCGGGCAGGAACTTTCCATCACTATCGCTAAAAGCCGAAAATGCCGCTAGATCTTCGATATGGTTCGAATTCCTGCGAGACTGATTGTATTGGCGGAGACCGCAGCTGTAGATCGAGCCGAGGCAGGCGCCGCAGTCTTTTGTGAAATGAACGGCCCCCCCGACTTGGTGCCCGAGAGGGCCCGGTCGACCATCCCTTCAAACATGGGAATGAGCGAATCCGCAGGCAGGGGATGATGAATATCAGACAGACTTTGCTCCCACCGCTGGGGTTGCAATAGAGTGTTCACCGATTCGCGCACCGGGCTTTTGGCCGTGATGTACCCAAGCCAAAGCACCAGACTTGCGTTGTAAAACATCATGTTGATCAGGCTCATCCAGGGATTGCCGAGATGATTGCCCACCCATGAGGCGACCAAGGCTAGTTCGACCACCGCAAAGCTGCCGAAACCGAACGCGATGCCAAAGCTTTTTTGCCGGCGGTCCAGGCCCATATAGCGGGAGAAAAAGAGAAGGAAGAGCACCATCCCGACCTGCACGATGCGGACGCATCTTTGGGTCGTGATGAGGGCCTGCATCCACGGCGCCATCTCGCTTGAATTGGTAGAAACCGAAACCACTCCAGCCACTAGCAGCATAACCAGGCCAGCCCACTTGAATAGTACTGATCCCAGGTCCCGCAAAGTGTGGAATGAACGAAAAACGTCAACAAAGACCTCGTGAATGACCGCAAAGCCAAAGGCAACGCTGACCGCGTAACAACTCCAGGAGAGATAAAAGCAAGCTGTCGAGCTGTTCCAATAGGCGGGAAAAACTATAGCGAACGTGACGATTTGGGTGACAATATAGCAGAAGAAAAACCTGAATTTCCGCTGCAGGTTTTGTTGCAGCATCACCCCGGCGATCGCGATCTGCAGCAACGGATGCGCGATCCAAAGGGTGTAATAGAGGATTTTCAGCTTCTCGCTCATTGGCTAACCGGACTTCAGCAAGCTAACCTTAACTTTTCCCAACCTGATGTTCAATGTACTCAGGTAACCGACAGTAACGTTACTGCTGAAGCCACACGAAGGCAACGTTACCTTCGTAATGCGAATCGCGGGGAGGGGAAAAGGCGTAGGAAGGGAGCACTCAGCAAATCAGCACTTAGCATTCAGCCAGTCAGGGTTTGGAGGATGCTTCAATGGGTCCCTAGGGGCCAAATGCTGAATGTCTCTTTGGCAATCACCAGTAGCGGCTGGCAAATGTCAGAAAGGTCGGCCAGTTCGGTCCAGTGGTATGCCCTCCGCTATGTTGGCGGAAAGCGATGTCGCCGTCAGTCAGTCCGGTTTCCATGGGCGGAAATTCAGTCGCCCCCAAGTCCTTCTTGCCCAGCAGTTTATAGATTTTGCCCGCGCCCACTGCGCCAAGAAACATACCCTTGGCGTCGACCCAGCCGCCTTCTACCTGTTGCGAGCCGCTGCTGATGAATACCGGACGCGGGGCGCAGAGCGCGATCAGTTCATGGGCGTCGACCGGCAGATGGTTGAGGGTAAGCTGGCCGGCGTATTTGATAAAATTCCCGGCCATCCAATGATATTCGCTGGTAGAGGCGACGTTCTCGACTTGCTCGCCAAAGTTGCGGCGCCAGATCTTGGCCCCGCCGGCTCCCGAGGATCCTACGAATGCGATAGAGAAGCGCGGCTCGTACGCCATCGCCACCAGTGCCGCCTTCCCGTAGCGCGACAGACCTTCAATGCCCACGCGCTTAGCATCGACTGACTTATCGGTTTCAAAGTAGTCGAGAGCGCGGCTTGCACCCCAAGCCCATGCCCGTAGCGCACCCCAGTCATCCAGCTTGCGTGGCTGGCCCTTATTGACCAAGCCGATAATTCCCTCGGTTAAACCCTCGCCGTTGTCCGCCTGTACGCTGGTGGGGATCAGAATGGCGTAGCCCCATCCTTTGGCCAGGACTTGCTGCTGCCATGGAGGGCCGCTGCCCGCGAATGCCGCCCATTGCGCGTCGGTGAAGCGCTTTTTTATTGCAGCTAGGACCTCAGGGCTTAGGCCGAACTCCATGATGACCGGCACGGGGCCAGCCGCATTCGCCGGAGTGGTCAACGTCAGTTGAATGTCTACATGAATGAGAGGGTACGAGGAGTTGTCGACATGCCCCAGCAGTTTTCTAGTGATAACCGGGACATCTCCTTCTTTTTCCTGAGTCGTCGCGGTCACCTCCCAATTTACTTTTGGGGTGATCTTCGGAGCTCTGCCGTAGATCTCGCGATCAAAATCCTCGATGATTTCCGGGCGGCGTTGCTTCCACCACGTTTTTGCGTTCTTCACCTTCTTGCCGTTCTTTAGTAGTAGCAGATCAGGAAGGGAGTACGGCCCGACTTGGACTCGTCAAAATTCGCGGCGTTGGGCGATTTAGGATCACCGTCGGGACCACGACGGAGCGCCGTGATGTGCAGCAGATCCAAAGTCCGCTGATGATCTTGTTCGGCGGTGAGGTGTGCCGGCGGGGGCAGAGTGTTTGCAGTTTGCGGGGACTGACAGACCGCACTTGCTGTGGAGACGACCAACGCCACCTGAATCGCACGACGTATGCATTCAATTGATGGCAGAGTTGACATTTTACTTCGTTCCTAGCAATCGGGGAGCGCGAGCTTAAAGCCGCTGCTTCCAGTATCCGGGCTTTCGCTTGTGATGTGCCACGGCTACGATGTTCACCATGTCGGGGTCGTCCAGATAGACGACAGAAAAAGGGAAGCGGTGAAGCACAAAGCGTCGCGTTCCGTACAAATACTTAGGCCAGCGCTGGGGTGCTTGGGAGATGCTGTCGAGAGCGTCAGAGATGGCGGCGATAAACCCGACACTGGCATCCGCACTGCGACGCATGTACCAGTCATCCGCACCTTCAATTTCCTGCCACGCTAGCTGGTGGAGGCGATACGGCTTACTTCGCGCCATTTGGCAGCCGAGCCGCGAGGCGGCGGCGGACTTCGTCGCCCGAAATCATTTCGGCCTTGCCGGATCGAATATCGTCGACCCGTCGCTTGATCTCATCCGCCCATGCCTCTTCGACGCCTGCTTCGGCTGGGCCCTCGTCGAGACTCTCAATCAGGCGGTCTATTATCAGGCCACGATCCTGCGCGGAAAGAGCCAGCGCCTTCTCCAGTACCTCGGAAACTTGCGGCGTCATCTGTACCATGAGAACCTCACTTTGCTCATTCTATCGCAGGGTACTAGCCCGTCCACACGTAATCAACTCGCTTCGACGAACTACCGCCGCAGAATCCAGTTGGACATTTTTTCCAGTGTAGCCAGCCGATTTGACGGCTAAGGTAAAATAAGAAGTGCACGGCGGCCGATCCTCGCGGCCGGAATTTACGACGCTCAAACACCTTCTCACTCAATGAATCGGGCTATCACACTTTTCTCGATCCTTGTCTGCGCCGCAGGAATGCTGGCGCAGAGCGCACCTCAGATATCGGGCAGCGCGGCACATGCCGCGCACGCAGTGGTCGAAGGCATCGTGACTAAAGATCCCGGCGGCGAGCCGGTGAAGAAGGCTCTGATTGAGGTGATTGCTGAGAATCAGAACGAAGGCGGAGATTACACAGCCATTACGGGAGCGGACGGAGCGTTTCGTATCGAGAATATCGTGCCCGGACGCTACCACCTGTTTGCCGAGCGCACCGGATATCTTGAAGTCGACAAGCATCGCGCTCGCACCGACGGGCGCGTGGTTACGCTCTCGGCGGGGCAGGAGCTTAAAGATCTTTTGATTCGCCTACAGGCCGCCGCAGTGGTTCAGGGTCGCGTCACCGACGAGGATGGAGACCCGCTGCCCAACGCGCAAGTTGCGGTCCTCCGCCAGACGGTCACTTCCGGGCGTAGTCACTGGGAGCAGGCCGGTGCCGAGCGCACGAATGATCTTGGCGAATATCGCGTCGCGGGCCTGGCGGCGGGGAATTATTTTGTGTCGGTCAGTCCTCCGCCCGATTTCAAGAGCCTTATCGAAGCGGCCAGCAATTTGCTGTCGGGTGAATCGCCTGCCGATCCTCAGGGCGCGAGTGCGCCCGAAAAACCGGCGGCCACTTCGTACCAAACGACGTACTATCCCGGAACCAGAGATCGCGGTCAGGCTTCGCCTATCGCCTTGCACGCGGGCGACGAGTTCCCGGTGAACTTCTCGCTGACGCCGAGTCCCAGCCTGACTATTCGTGGGTCGGTTGCGAATCTGCCGCCGCGCGCCTCCGCCGCAATTATGTTGCAGTCGCGCGATTTCAATCTGATGCTGAACGGCGCGGAGATGCACAGTGATGGGAGCTTTATCATTCGCGACGTCGCGCCTGGGGCATACACAATCACGGCAACGGTCGAAAATTCCAGCGTCCCCATGATGGCACGGCAATCGCTGCAAGTGATCTCTACCAATGTGGATGGTCTGAGGCTGGCGCCGCAAACCGGCGCGTTGATTCATGGACGGCTGCGTCTCGAAAGCAAAGGTGGCGGCAGGCTTGATGCGAGCCAGCTTTTTCTGGCACTTCGCTCGGCCGATGGCGAAGATGAAGTGCTCGGAGCTTTCACCGTGGGAGGTTTTTCTAACCTTGCTCATGTGGCCGCCGACGGCAGTTTCGAATGGAAGAGCGTGCCTCCGGGAAACTATTTGGTGCAACTCTCGGATGATGCTGGCGCGAATGCAGATTGGTTTTTGAAATCGGCATTCGCTGGAGGCCGCGACGTCGCTGACTCCGGCCTCAGCGTGAGCGGAGGCGCGATGGCAGTCGATCTGGTGGCTAGCGCCAACGGAGCGGTCGTCAACGGAGTCGCAACAAATTCAAAAAGCGAAACGGTCGCCAACGCCGTGATCGTAGCCGTGCCCGAAGTACGCCTGCGCGGACGTGTTGATCGCTATCGCAAAACGGTCAGCGATCAGAGTGGACGCTTTATATTGCACGGCCTGCCGCCTGGCGACTACACGCTCCTCGCGTGGGAGAGTGTGGACGGCGACGCTTACTACAATCCTGAATTCCTCAGCGCCTGCGAGGGGCAGGGAAAGACGCTGCACATCAATGAGGGAGATCGCACGAGCGTGCAACTGCAAGCGATTCCGGCGGCTGAGGATCAGCAATAAGCCGTTAGGGACAATTCCCATCTGCAAAGTTTGTGTAGGTCAATCTAAATAAAAAATGGATCGCCATCCTGCGGAAGAGTATCTTGCTCCTGAAAAGGAGAAATCATGATTCTCGGGATGACGACATCTACGTTTACATTCGTGCACGTGGTGATCAGCTTGATTGGTATTGGCTCTGGCTTCGTCGTGATCTATGGCCTACTTATCGGGAAAAGGCTTGATGCGTGGACTGCGCTTTTTCTGGTGACTACAGCCGCCACCAGCGTGACCGGATTCGGCTTCCCATTTGAGCATTTGTTACCGTCGCATAAGGTCGGCATTATTTCGCTAGTGATTCTGGCGATTGTGATTCCGGCGCGTTATATGTTTCGTCTGACCGGTGTGTGGCGTCCCATCTATGTGATTGGAGCGGCGATGGCGCTCTATCTCAATGTGTTCGTACTGGTAGTGCAGATGTTCCTGAAAATCCCGGCACTGCATGCCCTGGCTCCAACGGGGAAAGAACCGCCGTTCCTCATCGCGCAAATCGTAGTTCTTGCGTTCTTTGTCGTGCTGACCATTGCGGCAACGAAAAGGTTCCGTAGCGAAGCTCTACGCACGGTGTGAGCCTTTGTTTTTCTCTACTGCCAGGGATTCGTTCTGGCTACAAGGAATGGATGTGACGTAAGCGCTTAAGTTGCGATGTTTTCTATGAATGACTATAATGACCATCATGACCACATTTCTAAAAACAGAAAGAGTCGGCCATCGCGCGCACAACTGGACCGTCGCCGAGGCCAAAGCCAAATTTAGCGAGATCATTGAGCGGGCAAAGTCAGAAGGTCCACAGACCATCACCAAAAACGGTCGCACGGCTGCAATTGTGGTTGAGGCTGAGGAGTGGAAGCGAAAGACCCAACGGGTGGGCAACCTGGCGGAATTTTTCGCCGCTTCACCACTGCGAGGCTCAGGTCTAAAAATTCCACGCCTCAAGGCTCAGCCCCGGAAAATTAGTCTGTGAGCTATCTTCTGGATACGAATGCGGTTTCTGAATGGGTGAAGCCGCGGCCAAATTTGGGTGTAATCCGCTGGATGGAATCCGTCGATGAGGATCGCATCTTCCTCAGCGCAATCTCGCTCGCGGAGTTGCGATATGGCATCGAGCGTCTGACTCCAGGATCTCGACGCAATCGTTTAGAGACATGGTTGCAAAACGAACTGTCGTTGCGTTTTGAAGAAAGAGTTCTTCCTGTCGACGATAAAGTGGCCGACGCATGGGGAAAAGTTATGTCCCGCAGTGAAGCTCTGGGACGGCGTATGGGCTTGATGGACGCATTCCTGGCAGCCACTGCGGAGGTGCACCACCTTACGCTGGTGACACGCAATGTTTCTGACTTTCCGGTGTTGGCGGCAGTTTTCAACCCTTGGGCGGATGCAGTGCGCTGACTAATCGATGGTTTCTGCAAATCCGGTAAAATAGACATTTCACCGGACTGCTTGCTGAACTCTGATCTCATCCTGTCTTTGAACTTGGCTGCGGCGAGTGCCCCGAAGGGCATTGGGCCCTATCTCCGCCAGCATTTTTTGGATACGACGTTTCGCGGCCTTTATCGCGTCAACGGCTTCGACCTCGCGCTGCTGATTCCTTATTTCATTGTGCTAATCATGCTTGCGGGGTATGGAGCGCACCGCTACGTGCTGGTTTATCTCTATTACAAGCATCGCAAGAACCGTACCGTCGAGCCTGCCGCATTATTTGAAGAGTTGCCGCGGATGACGGTGCAACTACCGATTTTCAATGAGCAATATGTGGTAGAGCGGCTACTGGAGTCGATTTGCAGGCTCACATATCCGCGGGAGAAGCTCGATATTCAGGTGTTGGACGATTCGACCGACGAGACAGTAGGCGTGGCCCGCAACCTGGTGGAGCGCTATGCGGCGTTGGGGCATCCCATCAGCTACCATCACCGCGCCAATCGGCAAGGCTACAAGGCGGGGGCGCTGGCCGAGGGGATGAAGACGTCGCAGGGTGAGTTCATCGCCATCTTCGACGCCGACTTCACGCCGCCCGAGGATTTTCTTCTGCGCACAGTCCATCACTTTACCGATCCGAAAATTGGCATGGTGCAGACGCGCTGGACGCACATCAATCGAAATTATTCGTTTCTGACTGAGGTGGAAGCGATTTTGCTGGATGGCCACTTCGTGCTGGAGCACGCTGGACGCGCGCGCACCGGGCTGTTTTTTAATTTCAACGGGACGGCTGGAGTGTGGCGGCGATCGACGATTGAAGAAGCTGGCGGCTGGCAACACGATACATTGACCGAAGATACCGATCTTTCCTATCGCGCGCAGCTTAAGGGATGGAAGTTTATTTATCTGCAAGACGTGGAGTGTCCTGCGGAATTGCCGGTGGAGATGACCGCGTTCAAAACGCAGCAGGCTCGCTGGGCTAAGGGGCTTGTCCAGACGGGAAAAAAGATTTTGCCGAAGGTTCTACGCAGCGATGCGCCGCTGCATACGAAAATTGAAGCCTGGTATCACTTGACGGCGAATTTGAGCTACCCGCTGATGATTATGCTGTCGGTGTTGCTGCTGCCGGCGATGGTGATCCGCTTCTACCAGGGATGGTTTCAGATGCTGTACATCGATCTGCCGCTCTTTATGGCGTCGACGTTTTCGATTTCGAGTTTCTATCTGGTGTCGCAGCGGGAGCTGTTTCCCAAGAAATGGCCGCGCGCGCTTCTGTATCTGCCGTTTTTGATGGCGCTGGGAATTGGGTTAACGATTACCAATACAAAGGCCGTGATTGAAGCGCTGATCGGCAAGCAGAGCGCCTTTGCGCGGACTCCGAAGTATAGCGTGGTGTCGAAGCAAGACCGGGTGGGTGCCAACAAATATCGAAAGCGGCTGGGGTGGGTGCCATGGATTGAGTTGCTGATTGGGGGATATTTTTCACTGACGGTTTATTACGCAATCGACAATGAGAACTACATTACGGTGCCATTTTTGCTGCTATTTGTGGTTGGGTATTGGTATACCGGACTCATGTCGCTGCTTCAGGGACGGTTTGGCGGTGCCAGGCTGACAGCTACTGATCATACGAAACCGTTTCCGGTGGGAGTGTAATGCGGTGAAACTTTTTCGAAGCAGAACAGTCCGATGTTAAGACTGAGCACCTCGGGGGAGTGCAGATATGAAATTGTTAAGGGTCGTTGCAATGATTGTGGCTCTGACGGCATCCGCCTTTGCGGGGGACAATCTTAAACTGAATCCGAAGCTGGATTATTCAAGCGATAGCCAGGATGGGCCGCTCATCACCGGCGACCATATGGAAGCTGGGGTGGTCCCAGGGAAGCCGGCTTACGTAATCATGTATGGCGAGGGTTGCTACAACTCCAAGCACCAGGCGCAGCGAACGGTGAGCCTCTACGAGAAATATAAGGGAAGGGTGCAGTTCGTGGTGATCGATCTCGATCACTCCCTGTCGACGTCGCAGCAAGAATTGCAGAAGAAATATTACCGTGGCTATATTCCGCACATCGTGGTCCTGGATGCTTCTGGGGCGGCGCTTTACAATTCCTCCGGCGAGGTGGAGGTAACGGTGATTTCGGGCGCTCTCGACAAAGCTCTGCGGTAGCATTTTGTGGGGGGAGACTTGGTTAGGGCTTGACCTCTCGGGTACAATCCTGTTCGCCTGAATCTTTCATCCGGCGGTTGTATGTTTGCAGCAGCGCTGGCTGTTGGCAGGTTCGAAGGGAGATGCAATGCTACTCCTCTCACGCAAGTCGCTTTATTTTTCCGCGTTGTTGACTCTTCTGGTTTTTGTTTTGAGCTGCGGTTCTGCCCACGATTCCGACGAATTCTACGTTTTTGTCTCCACCAACATTCAGGTTCCCTACTGGAAGGCGGCGGGAGCGGGTTTTGCGCGGGCTGGATCGGACGCTAAAGTTCGCTTCGACTTCGTGGGACCGCAGACTTACGATCCCAAGGGCGAACGCGATGCGCTTGACCAGGCCGTACAAAAAAAGGCGACAGGAATTCTACTCGCCGTGGCCGACGCTGGCGTGCTCAAGGACAGCATCGACAAAGCGGTAGCTGCCGGAATTCCAGTGGTCACCATCGACTCCGATGCTCCTGCCAGCAAGCGACTTTTTTTTATCGGCACCAATAATTACCAGGCTGGTTTGACCGGCGGGAAACGGCTCATCCAGGAATTGAAAAACAAAGGGAACGTGGTGGTCTTTACTATGCCGGAGCAACCCAACCTGCAAGACCGCCTGCGGGGATATAAGGATGCGCTGGCAGCTACTCCGGAGATCAAGATTACGCGCGTAGTGGACATTCAAGGTGATCCGCGAATTGCTTTTGACACAACGACCCAAGTGATGGGCAAAGAGCGGGACAAGGTGGATGCGTTTGTTTGCCTGGAGGCGCAGTCGGGCAAGGAAGTGGCGGGTGTGCTCAACAGCTATCACGTGACCGGCAAGGTTGTGATGGCGATGGACACCGATCCCGAGACGCTGGAGTGGATTCAGAAGGGCGCAATTGCGGCGACGATTGCGCAGAAGCCGTACACGATGGCGTATGTGGGCGCGCAGATGTTGGACAATCTTTATCATCACAAGCCGGCATCGCTCGATGCCGACTGGTCGAAGGATAGTTTCGCGCCGATTCCAAGCTTTGTGGACACGGGGTCGGGACTGATCGACAAGAGTAATGTGGATTCGTTTTTACAGGCGGGAAAGAGTTTGGCCAGCCCACCAAAGTAAGCCGCAGAGAAACAGCTAACAACCACAATTCAGAAATAGATTGGAAGGGCTAATGCGCCAGCTTCTTTTTTCTCTTTTCATGTTGTGCCTGGTCGTCACCGGAACGGCTGGACTCGATCGTCAACCCAACCCCGACTACCGTGCCCGCCGCGAGGCTCTCGCCAAGAAAGTATCCGGGGTTGTGCTTTTGTTTGCTCCGCTGGAAGCTTCCGACGAGGTTTACGGATTTCGTCAGGACGATAACTTCTTCTATCTATCTGGGGTGGGAGAGCCGGGTGCGGCGCTTCTCATTGTTTCGTCCGCCGAGGCGAAGAATGACCGTCCGGCGCAACCCTACACGGAGATTCTATTCCTGCCACCTCGGAATCTGACCCAGGAAAAGTGGTTTGGTCCCAAACTCGGCGCGGAGAATCCCGATGCCGCAAAAATTACCGGCTTTGATCGCGTGGAAGAAATCGGCAAGTTGCCGGATGAGCTAATGCGATTCATTTCCGGTGCTTTTCCGTCGATTTATACCGATGTGTCGGTTGAGCGAGAGTCCGCAAGCATCACAGCCTTGGCGTTCTTGAAACGAACCAACACGATGCTTACGTATCAAGATGTGAAGCCGATGCTCTCTTCGCTGCGCACATTTAAAGATGCCGGCGAGGCGGCTTTGATTCGCAAGGCCGTGGATGCCTCGGTGGCAGCCCATTTTGCCGCCTTCAAGACGGTGAAGCCAAATGTATCGGAGCGTGAGATTTCGGCGCTCATGCAGTATGAATGGGGCAAACGAGGATGCGAGCGTCCTGCCTATGCGCCAATCGTGGGCTCGGGATTTAACTCTACAGTGTTGCACTATTCCGACGACAGCGCGACTATGAGAGCCGGAGACGTGGTCGTGATCGACGCGGCCGGAGAGTACTCGATGTATGCCGCCGATATCACGCGCACGCTCCCGGTAAACGGTCACTTTACCCCGCGGCAGCGCGAAATCTACGAAATCGTTCTCGGCGCGCAGGAGGCTGCGGCTGCTGCGTTCCAGCCTGGCAAATCGAGGCTGAGGCGTGACGTTGAGAACTCACTCTACAAAGTCGCCTTCGAATACATCAACACACACGGCAAAGATCTTCACGGTGATCCGCTGGGCAAATATTTTATTCATGGTCTCGGCCACTATATCGGACTGAATGTGCATGACCCGGGCGATTACGAAGTCGCGCTCGGTCCGGGAATGGCGTTTACCATTGAGCCCGGAATATATATTCCTGAGGAGAACATCGGAGTGCGCATCGAAGACGACTATTGGGTCGATCCCAGTGGCAAGCTCATTAAGCTGAGCGCGGCGTTGCCGTCGAGAGCGGAAGATATAGAGAAAGCCATGGCAGGGAAGTAGCTGGTTGTGCGGGTTGTGGGTGCCCGACTGCCAATTTGCAAACTCCTTAGCCCTACGAAATATATTCGCGGATGTATTCGTCTTCGGTGTGTGCCAACTGACGGATGTCTCCGTCGAAGATGACTTTCCCGTCGCGCAAGATCAAAAAACTCATGGGGACGTGGCAATACTGGCCGCGAGGCAGAGCTCGCACCTTGTTTGTATCTTTATCGAACTCATGCGACGCCATGGTGAAGGCGTCCTGCAGGCGGTGAGTCACCAGCAGCGCGCTGGTCTTGTTCACGTCCCGCTGTTTCATAATCAGTTCGACGATGGTGTTGGAGGTGACCGGATCGAGGCCGCCGGTCGGAGAATCGTAGAGCAGTAACTCCGGATGCGTGATGATGGCCCGGGCAATGGCTACGCGGCGCCGCATGCCTCCGGAGAGCTCCGAGGGAAACATATCGACGGTGTGTTCCAGTTCAACGAAGCGCAACGCTTCGCGGACGCGCAGGTCGATCTTCTCATCGTAAATGCCAAATTCTTCCATCAGGCGGAAGGCGACATTCTCACGCACAGTCATGGAGTCGAAGAGAGCGCTTTCCTGAAAGACCATGCCCAGCTGGCCGCGCAGCGGAAAAAGGTCCTGCTCGTGCATTTGAGTGATCTCGTTGCCCATCACCGTGATTGTGCCGGAGTCCGGTTTGAGCAAGCCAAGCGCCAGCTTCAGGATCGTGCTTTTGCCCGATCCCGCGACGCCGAATAGAGCCTTGGTCTCGCCGAAGGGGACACGGAAAGAAATTCCGCGCAGCACCTGGTTGTCGTCGAAAGAAAGGTACACGTCCTCGAAAACGATGGCCGAGCCGGTGCGCGCCTCTGTTATCTCGGTGGCGGGTTCGGTGAGGAGTGGAGGCACGGACATGCGGAATCACTTATAGGAGAGCACGGAAATCAATAATTTGGTGACAAAGAAATCAGTAACGAGGATCAGAACAGAAGCGGCCACTACGGCCTGCGTTGTGGCGCGGCCCACGCCCTGCGTGCCGCCTTTAGCTGTCATGCCGTAGTAGCAGCCTACGGTCGCGATGATGAAACCAAACAGAGTGGGCTTGAGCAATCCCATGAAGACGTCTTGCAGAACGAGCACCTGCCATGCGTTAGCCCAGTACTGGCGTGCATCGAGGTTCAGAAAAATCTTTGCGACCATGAGGCCGCCCGCCAACCCGACCAGATCGGAGATGATGCTAAGAAAAAACAACATGAAGACGGTCGCCGTCACGCGCGGGGTGACCAGCTTCTTCATGGGATCGGTGCCGAGGGCGCGCATGGCGTCGATCTGTTCGGTGACGACCATCGATCCGAGTTCGCTGGCCATGCCCGAAGAATTGCGTCCCGCAACCATCAGCCCGGTGAGCACGGGGCCGAGCTCGCGCACCATCGAAGTCGAAACCAGTTGGCCGACGAGAGCTATGGAACCGAAGCGCTCGAGCGTGTTGGAAGTTTGCAGCGCCAGCACGCCGCCCGTAAAGAATCCGGTGAGCACGACGATGGGCAGGGAACCGACGCCGATTACGTCGGCCTGCTGGATCATATCGGCCAAATAGAGCGGCTTGCGGAAAATGTTGGCCACCGAATGTACAGCCAAAATGGTGTAGTCCTGAACCGCCTGGACTTTCTCTTTGGCGAATTGCGTGGGCGAAGTCAGTTCCATGCGGTTCGGAGGACGCTCGTGGGTGCGAGGCGCCGCTTGACCGAACTATAACAGAGAGAGCTGTTGGCTATCAGCTTCATCGCCCTGTGCCCGCTGTTGGTCAACGAGTGAAATGGCCTGTTACATCAAACAGTCACATCACTCTGGGAAAAATGTGAAATGTTGCGTAACGGACATGTTTCGGATTTCTGTTTTCCTCCAACTCTGTTGCGATTTCCAGGATGTCTTGAGACGGGTTGTCAGAAGGCGAAAATGGTCGCACATCTTGGAATTCCAACAATTCAAGACCGTAATGGGACAGAGCGCCAGAGACTTTGGCACGATATTCCGACTCATTACTTGCCAGAGTCAGGAAGTTTATGAACGCACCCTCGTGAGCGGATAGCAGATCGCATCCCTTGCGGGGTACCACTCCTGCGACCCCGATCCACACCACGGCTTGAACCACCGATTCTGCCATTGGTCCGGCCCATTCGATCACAAGTGGTGGGCAGTTGATCCTTGCTCTATCAGGCCCGCCAAATCTTCACGCTTGATGTCCCACGTTTCAGTTATGCGCCATGGTTCTCCTGTTTCCAACGCAGCATACCAAGGCCAATATGAGTCGCCTACCGGAACATAGGCCATCACCGCGCCGCGCCCCGTTACCTTAGATTCTCCGCTGTACCAGACCAATGCCGACTTTGGTACAGCCGTAGCAGCTCTACGGTGGAGAGCCATGCGGCTTGGTATCCACTTGTGGATCGGCTTACCGCCATCGATCTCTCCATAGGCTGGAGAAGAAAACCTCCGTTGTGATACGACTCTATTCGGCACGAAGGGTGGAACCCTGACGTTGTGTGCGGGGTGATAAGAGGGCTTGTGCCAAACCCCCAGCGCGCCAAGAGCCTTGCCAGAAAAGCCCAGCCATTTTGAGCCGAAGTAGTTGTCGATCTTTATCAAGACAAGAGTCTCGGGCGCGTGGAGGCGAATAATTCCATTCGCCACCTGCGCAACCTTGTTGACAAAATCCGGCGCATCATCGATCTCGGGTATGATTCTCACCCCGTTAATTATAAGCAGCCGATGCTCTAGCATGCGAGACAGTTGTTGAAGCATCGTCGTGCTCACTGACCCAGGAGTGAAAGCCTGCTTTGCTCGTTTGGATGGACCTTTAGCAGGGTTGTAGGTACGACTGAGAACTATAACTGCTTTTATCCCCGCCCCTTCTTCTTAATCTCAATATTGAGCCGGCGGATTTTCTGGTTTAGGGTTGAGAGCGGGACGTGGAAGCGTTCGGCGGCTTCGGTTTGATTCCAGTTGCAACGCTCCAGCATGTCGACGATGACGCGGCGTTCCACGTCCTCGACAATTTCAAAGAGGGAAGCATCTGACGAAGCTTCGTGCATGGAGGACAGCGACGAACCTCGTCCACGCATGGAGTCGGGAAGCAGTTCGACGTTGATGTCGGGGCCGGACGAGAGTACCACGGCGCGCTCGATCACGTTTTCCAGTTCGCGGACGTTGCCCGGCCAGGAATACGCCATAAGCGGTCGCAGCGCCTCAGGAGTGATGCGCGGCGTGGAGCGGCCGTTTTCCTCGGCGTATTTTTTCAGGAAGAACTCGACCAGAAGTGGGATGTCTTCTTTGCGCTGGCGCAGCGGCGGTAGTTCGATGGTGATGACGTTCAGGCGATAGAACAAGTCTTCCCGAAAGCGTCCCTCGCGCACCATATTTCGCAGGTCGACATTAGTGGCGGCGATGATGCGCACATCGACCTGGAGTTCCTGAATTCCGCCTAGATGCATGAAGCGGCGATCCTGGAGCACGCGCAGAATTTTGGCCTGCGTTTCCATGCCCATAGTCGCGATCTCGTCGAGGAAGAGCGTGCCTTTATCGGCCACTTCGAACAGACCCTTCTTCGAGGCGATGGCGCTGGTGAATGCGCCTTTGACATGGCCGAAGAGTGTCGACTCTAGCAAGTCGTTGGGCATGGACCCGGTATTGACCGGAACGAAGGGCCGGTCCCGCCGCGGAGAGTTCAGGTGAATCGCCTTGGCGATAACTTCCTTGCCGGTTCCGCTTTCGCCTTGCAGCAATACAGTTGAGCGGCTGGTGGCGACCTGCGCGACCAGGTCGAAAATCTTGAGCATGGGCTCGCTCTTGCCCACGATGTTTTCGAAGTTGTAGCGCTGCTTCAGGGCGCGCTTGAGCTGGATATTCTCTTCTTCAGCGCGGCGCCAGCCAATGGCTGCGCGTACGTCGGCCAGAAGTTTCTCGTTGTCCCACGGCTTTTGGACGAAGTTTGCAGCGCCTGATTGCATGGCGCGCACCGCATTCTCGACTGTCCCGTAGGCGGTGATCATGATGACGGGCAACCGCGAATCGTGCGCGTGGATCTCAGCCAGGATATCCATGCCATCGCGGCCAGGGAGTGCGAGATCGAGGAGGATAAGATCGAAAGTATGGTCCCCGATCTGCGAGAGTCCATCTTCACCGGTGTTTGCAGTGTCGACCTTAAAGCCTTCCATCTCCAGCAGGGTCTGAAGCGACTCGCGGATTTCGGCCTCGTCGTCGATGATGAGGACCGATCCCGCGGCCGATATTTGTCCGTTCATCACGCTGCGCGAAATTACCGCCGCCTCAGACATGAATCGCCTTCCTGCTCAGAGGAAAATCCAATGCGAATGTAGTGCCTGAGCCGGGGTTGCTCTCCACACGAATCTTCCCGGCATGTTCTTGGATGATGCCGTAGGTTACGGAAAGGCCGAGGCCGGTGCCGCGATTTTGGCCCTCTTTGGGCGCGGTCTTGGTGGTGAAGAAGGGATCGTAGATGCGTTGGACATGCTCCGGAGAAATGCCGGAACCCGTATCGGAGACGCGCACGCTCACCAAGTCGCCGTTCGTAGTGGCAATACTCAACGTGCCGCCGCTGGGCATGGCATCTTTTGCGTTCAGAAACAAGTTTAGGAAAACCTGCTGCAATCTTCCGGGGTTGCCCTGGATGGGCGAGATCGCCGGCGTTAGCTCAGAATGCACTTGAATCCGTGCTGTCTTGAACTGATGCTCGAGCAGCGCGAGAGTATCGGTGATGACTTTGTTTACATCAACGTCGGCGAATTCAATACCGCTGGTGCGCGAGAAGTTCAACAGGTTGTTGACGATCTCGGAAGCGCGGAAGGTTTGCCGCGTGATTTTTTCCAGCAGACCCGATTTCTGTGTGTCGCCCTGAAGTTGCTTGGCCAGCATCTGCGTGTAGGAGGAGATCACGGCCAGCGGCGTATTGACCTCATGCGCCACTCCGGCGGCCAGCAGTCCGATGGAGGAAAGCTTGTCGGCCTGCGTAAGCTGGGCTTCGAGGTCCATGCGCTCGGTGATGTCGTCCATGATCACGAGCCGGCCCACGACTTGATATTTGCGCGTGACCAGGGGTGCGATGGCGACGTTGATCGTCCGAGTTTCGTTGGCAGGTGTCTTCAAACGGAACTTGTAGAGATTGTGGATGCCCGGATTCTGCCGCACGCGATAGAACTCCTCGACGAACTCGCCCGGGAAAATCGTTTGCAGGGGCTGGGTCAAGGCCTGCCAACGTGGCAGCGCGTACATGACTTCCATCTGAGCGTTCCAGCTCTCGATGCGGTCTTCCATGTCGAGCGCCATGACGCCGATGTTGATCGACTCTACGATGTTCTCGTTGAAATCTTTCAGGCGCTCGTATTCGGCAACCTTTTGCTGTAGCGAAGCATAGAGGCGGCCATTCTGGATCGCAATACCGAGATAGCCTCCCAGGGTTTCGAGCAACTCAACATCTTCACTGGAGAGGAAATCGCCATTCGCGGTCTTGCCGAGACCGAGCACAGCGATGGTCTTCTGTTGAGCGCGGCAGGGAATGTAATAGTTGAGGTCGAGGCGTGCGATAACTTCTTGCGATCCGGCGGTTTCGCGGGGAACCTGGTGTGTGTTCTCGAAGAAGAGATGTCCGGCGGGTTCGGGGCGGGGCACACTAAGAAAGCTGAGGTCGAGTTTCCCGAACACGCTCATGCCCACGGACTTGGTCAGCACGAAGCGCTCTGGCTCTTCGCCGGCATTCAAGAAGATTGAAATGCGGTCGACGGCCAGGGTGCGGCCGAGGCGGTCCATAACGGACGACAGCAGAGCGTTCAGGTCGGTCTCCGAGCTAAGTTCACGGCCGAACTCGATCAGCGTTCGCCGGTAATCGTATCGAGTGCGATAGAAGAATTGATCGACGCGATCCTGAATCCACTTGCGTACGGGATCGAAAAGCAGCGCTGTGACGACGACCGCGAGAATCAGGCCAACCGCCCCGCTGGCGGGCTTCTGCATGTGCACTAGTTCGGCGACGCCCGCGACCAGAGCGAAGTACATGCCAGCGACCGCGGCGGCGGCCAGAGTGTAGACCACGCCGCGCTTGAAGATGAGGTCTACGTCCATCAGACGATAGCGGAAGATGGCATAGCCGAAAGTGAGTGGTAGCAATCCCAACGACAAGACTGAAACCTTCATCGCCGCCTGCGGAAGCCAGCCCATGCCGTGCGGAAAAACGTAAGGAAGAACGTACAGCAGGGTATAGGGCGCAATCGCCAGAATCGTTCCCCTCGTTACCCACTTCAATTGCTGGCGCAGGATGGTGGTACTGGCGCGCACATAGCTGTACCACAGCACGGTGGCCGCGATAATGAAGAACACTGCGCCGTAAGAAATGTCGAGGCGGTCCATGTTCCGGCTGAGGCGTCCGGTGGCCTCCAGCCAGCGCATAGCGGCGAGCCGCATGCCCAACAGGAGGGCGCCTGGGACATATGCCAGTGCGAGAAGCCATGGCGACTTGCGCACGAATTGCCGCTTCTCCGGGAAGGTCAACACGAAGTGAAGGAAGAGCGCCGGCTGCAATACCCACGCGACAATGTTGCTCCACAAAATAGTCCAGTCAAAGTCGTTCAGCTTGCCGGTGTATTTGAAGGAGTAGGCAATGAATGAAACCAGACAAAAAATGTAGAAGTGCGTGGACCCGGGCGCGGTCCAGCGCCGCAACAGAACGTAGACGCCAATGACCAGATAAATGAGCGCAATCAACCGCAGCCAGTTGTTGAGCGAACGATCGGCTGGCACGAGTATCACGCTGGAGTCGAGGATTACCCCTTGCCGCGCCAATGAATATGTCGCTTTCGACCAGACACCCGCACGGTAGAGTTGCCGCTCCAGTCCGGGAGTGCTCCGGACTTCCTGACTGTTCACGGAGATTAGTTGGTCACCGGGTTTTATGCCGCTTTTGGCACCCGGGCCTTCGGGCTCCAGGCGGTCGGCAAACAGGCGCCCGCCGCGTTCGATCCACCAAATGCCGTCATCGGGCGCGGTGGATTCGCGTTCTTTCTGGAAATTAAGACCGGCAAAAACGACCGCTGCTACTGTCAGCAGGAACAATAGGACAGCGACAAAGCGAACTTGGCTTTCCCGGTTCATGGGTTTCGGCTCTTGGCCCTGAACCCCTGGGGGGCTGGACGGTCGTAACGCAATATCGTACTTGTCTCTAGTAAGCAACTTCGCTGCCATGTCAGGCTTGGATGCGAAACGGCTAAGTCCAACAGATGGCGGCATTTCTAAAATTATAGATGGTTTTTCGAACGCCAACTATGTTTTGTGGGAGGTTTATGTGAAATTCAGTATTGTCTTCCCCTTGATTCTGTTGCAGTTACAGGAAATTGTTCAACCGGTAAGCGTAGGTGACAGTCGCCCTGATTCGGCTTTCTATAGAGATATTCCAGATTAAACAGGTGTGCAGACTGACTTCCAGCGGGTCAAGAGTTCCGCGGTTGGGAGGATCATTGCCAATGAAAGTCCAACGACGGCGAGATGCGAGCGCACCCGCCGCCTGGACTTCAAAAGAGCGAGCCTGAACTTAAGACGGTCGTGCTGCTTCTGCCGCCTTGGCCTGCGGCAGGCTGACGCGAATCACGCTCAACAGTTCCTCATTGTCAGCCGGTTTCTGGAAGAATGCTGCTGCCCCAGCCTTCAAAGCGCGTTGCTCGTTGTTCTGGGGGTCGCGCGCGCTTAAAACAATCACCGGAATGCCGGAGAGCACGTCGCTGTTTTGCAGGCGGTCAAGGACGACGAAGCCATCCCCGGCTGGTAGTCCCAAATCGAGCACAATCAGGTCGGGCCGCTCCTTTTGGGCAGTGGCGATGGCGGAATATCCGTCACACGCGGTGGCGATATCGTAATCGTTAGCTCGCAAACGCAACCGCAAGGCGCGTACTAGATCGGGATCGTCGTCGACAACCAGAATCTTGTTTCTAGGCATGGGTACTTTTCTCCTCATTAATTTGTGAAGCTTATTGATGAAGCTGCCGGGAACTGGTTTGAGTGTTCGCGACAGGCGAGTGCTCTTTTCCCAGGGCGCGGATGACAATTTCGTTGACTCGGTCGGCCAGGCGTTGGACTTGTTGTTCCAGAGTCTCGCCCGGTGATGCAGCTGCCGGAACTATAGGGACGGTCATGATGGTGAGCTTGCCAAGACTCTTCAAGCCGGCAATCCGATCAAGTTGGTCTCGTACTCTCATGGCCATAACCCCGGCACGTTCAACGTCGGTAGAAGCAACTACGAAAAAGGTTTCCGTCGGCCCTGCCATACCCATGGGAGGCAGAACCAGGTCTTTGTCGAGATATACGCAGCGTCGCAAAGTCTCCAGACACTCTTGCCATGTCTCCCTCCAATTTCCCCGCGGAGGATTGGAAAGTGGCTTGAGCTCAACTTGCACCAGCGAAAAAGCCGGACGCAAGCTCTCCTGGTGGGTGACCACAGGAAACAGCAATTTTGCGAGCGAGTAGACGGGCAGTGTAAAACTGAAAGTGCTGCCTTGCCCTGGTTCGCTCGACACCCAAATGCGGCCCTGGTGGAGCTTGACCAGTTCGCGACAGATGAACAATCCCAGTCCCAGGCCGGAGCGGCTGCTATCGATCGCATCGGGATCCTGGTAGAGACGTTCGAAGATCAGAGCCTTGGCCTCCGGGTTGATACCGCGTCCGGTATCGGTGACCGAGATATAAACCATCTCCGCATCGGACTCGACCATGCAGGCCTTGACCGTGATGGCTCCATCGGCAGGAGTAAATTTGATGGCGTTGTCGATCAGGTTGATGAGCACTTCGAGCACACGGTCCGGATCGGCAAATACCAGGGGGATTCGGTGATCCAATCCCACTTCAAGACCAATTCTTTTCTCCTGCGCGGTCGGGCGCATCATCGCCACCGCCTGCTGAACCAATCCAGCCACAGCGATACAGCGGGGCTCGACCCGCAACTTGCCGCTTTCCGCGCGAGTCGCCTCTAGCAGATCGCGAATCATCGCGTGCAACTGGTTCACGCTCTTCAACACCGTCTTTAGGTGATCGGTTTGCTCGGGGAGAATCGGGCCAGCAAGGCCGTCCAACAGGAGTGTGACGTACTGGTGAATACAGGTGAGCGGAGTCCGCAATTCGTGAGACACATGCGATAGGAACTGGTTTTTAAATTCGAGCTGCTGCTTGCGCGCCATATCCAGCGAACGCAGCAGAGATTGCCGTTCGACCGCGTACCGCATGGCACGTTCCAGATGCTTGCTGGAGAGATCGCCCTTAATTAGATAGTCCTGCACGCCCTGATTGACGGCCTTCATGGCCATGGCTTCGTCGTCCTGACCCGAGAGCACCACGACTGGAACCCCGGGTGCTTTTTCCATTACCTTGCGGAAGGTCTCTGCGCCGTGGCTGTCGGGAAGGTTTAGATCGAGCAACACCAGGGAAGGCATTTCCCTCGCGATCGCCGCCAGGCCATCGGAGAGACGGTTCGCGCAATCGACTCGCACCGTGGGCCTGCTCTCCACCAACCGCAGGCGAACCAGGTCCGCATCTCCAGGATTGTCTTCAATCAGCAATACGTGCGTGCGTGGATCGCTCATTATTCTCCTTGTTGGGCAGACTTGCGTAACGGAACCAGAATTCCTCAATGGCGCGTACCGCCGAAAAGAACCGCTTGAGATCTCCGGGCTTGGAAACATAGCAATTCGCCCCGAGTTCGTAACTTCGCACAATGTCCTGCTGCGACGCCGAACTGCTAAACACCACGACTGGAATATGGCTCAGCTCCGGTATGGCTTTCACTTCCGCCAGCACTTTGTGGCCGTCGTGGTTCGGCAGATTGAGATCGAGAATCATCAGATCGGGGCGAACGGTGTGGGTATACCGGCCTCGGCGCCGCAGAAAGTTAATAGCCTCATCGGCACCCACTACAAAATGAACACGGCTCTGGTGAGAAGTCTCCGCCAGCGATTCTCGTACCAGCACCACATCGCCCGGATTGTCATCCACCAGTAGGATTTCTGGCGCCGAATTCATGACGGCAACACCTCCCGCCGAGGCGCTACGAAACATTTCTGCGCGTAAGTTTCCATCGGCATCTTCGCTTGTGAGCTTGAACCATGCTTTCGGCGGAAGGGAGGGTGGCGGCGAGCGTTAGCGGCTGCTAATCTTTAGTCTTGTCGCTCGTTGTTTGGCTGAGACAGTTCCCGCGTTCGAGTTACACTGGTTCAACTTTAATGGCTTGGGCACAGGGCGGTGAGGAGGATTTCTTAAGTGCGGTATAAGAAACTGCTTTCTGTTTCTTTGCTAATAGTGACTCCGATTTTCGTGCGGCTCGCGCCGGCTTCAGACGTGACTTCGAGAACGGCCCGCTGCGCCGGCGTTGATCGGATGTACTTGTATTATTCGCCCGACCGCGACAAATCCTTACCGGCAGTCATGCTGCTCCATGGTGCTGGCGACCACCCGGCCAACATGATTGATGCCTGGCAGCGTTTCGCTGCCAAACAGAAGATCGTCCTGATGGCTCCGGAGTTGCCGCGCGATCCGAAGTTCGAGGACGCCGCGCCCGCCGTCTTCCGTTGTGTGGTTGAGGACGCCAAGCATACTGTCCACATCGATCCTCAGCGGGTCTATCTCTTCGGCAATTCCATGGGCGAATATCTGGCCTTTGACGGAGCGATGTTCGAATCGCAATACTTCGCCGCAGTCGCGGTCCACGCTAACCGCATCGCCGAGGAATATGTCGGGATCGTGAAGCACGCGCAGCGCAAGACACCCATCGCTATTTACATCGGTGATCACGATCAGTTCTTCTCCCTGGAGAGTGTTCGCAAGACTCGTGACCTTTTGCAAGAGTCAGGGTTCGCCGTTCACTACGTGGAGTTAGAGCGTCACGACCACAACTATTACGCGCGGTCGGATGAGATCAATGCGGATATGTGGAAGTTTCTGAAAGAGCAGAGTCTTCCGGCTCGGGAGCGGTAGGAGTTGCCAAATTATCCGATACCGCAAGATTCCATGCTGGAATTCCGAACTTACGGTCTGCCGACGACTCGGAAGCGATCGCTTTGACTCAATTGAAATGTCGGACAGAGCAACTTCCAGCGGAAGCGTTGAAAATCCGGCTGCTCCTATTTCACGAACAGCAGCCCATGCGGGACCGCGGATCGGAAGACATACGCATAGAGCAGCACGATTATTCCGACGATGGAGCACAGAGCCACCGAGTGCCACGCCACAAACCGGAAAATGATTCCTTCCCGCGCACATCAGGATCGGGTCGATGCCGAGTTGCTGCGAAGTAATCCTCTGCAGACTGCCGAAGAGCGCATTGGCGGAAGTGTCGCTGCCGGTGAGCGCCACTCCCAGCCATCCGAGGAACGTCCCGAAAAATGGATACAGCCATCCCGTCCGCGTAAATGCCAGGCCCAGCACCGCGTCCAGCCCCGAGTAGCGCGTCACGTAGCCCAGGCCCAGCATGAATGAGATGGCAATCATCGCCAGCCGCATGCGCACCAGCGTTCGCCAAAAAATCTTCATTAATTGAAACGGGCTCTGGCCAAGCAGCAACCCGGAGACGATGGCAGCAAGGAAACAGCCGGTCCCGGTCGCTGAAAGCCAGTTGAAATCGTAGCGCGCGGCCTCCGGAGTCGGCTTCGCCACGACCGGCACGGCGCGAGAAATAGCGTTGTGCAAATAAGGCACATCCCATCCCGGCGGACCGGGGCGGACTTTTCCATCTGGAAGCACGACCCGAAAAGCCGGCGTGGTGGCTTGGTTCATGGCGAGTTTTATCTTTGGCAGTCCCCAAAGAAGCACAAACAGCGACAGGATCGCGAAAGGCATCCAAGCTTTCAAGACCTGTCCCGCGGTGTAGGTGCGGACTTTGACGAAGCCATCGAACATCCCCGCCGCCCACTGTCCGCCAGCCTGGTCGGTGATCTCCGCGGCGGGTGGCGGCACAGCAGACGCCTTCTCGTCATAATCGAAGCGCCATATCTTCTTCGGCTTCCAGAATCGCAGAAAGATCAGGACTGCGACAATCGACACGACTCCTCCCATGATGTCCACCAGATTGCTGTCCATGTAATTCGACCAGAAAAACTGCGTAAGGGCGAACGAGCCGCCGACCACCAGGATGGCCGGGAAGACTTCGAATGTCTCCTTCCAACTGACCATGGTTCTCACCAGCCAAAAAGGGACGATAATCGCTGTGAAAGGAAGAATGCGGCCAATCATGGCGTTGAGATCGGATTCCGGCAGCGCCGTTACCGCCGCCAGCGTATGCACGGGCGTGCCGATGGCTCCCCAAGCCACAGGCGCGGTGTTCGCAATCAGATTCAACGCAGCGGCATGGAAGGGTTTGAATCCGAGTCCGATCATGAAAGCGCCCGCGATTGCCACCGGCGCCCCGAAGCCCGCGGCGCCTTCAATGAACGCGCCAAAACAAAAGGCAACCAGCAAGACCTGCAACCGCCGATCGGGAGTGATCCCGGCGACCGACTCTTTCATGATTTCGAATTGCCCGGTCTCGACGGAAATGTCGTAGAGATAGACTGCCGCCAGAACGATCCAGGCAATTTTCAATACGCCGAACGCAACGCCGTACCCAAAGCTGAGGGCCGCCAGCGCCGGTGGCATCTTGAAGAAGAGGATTGCCACCACGACGGCCGTTGACGCCCCGGCGATCGCGCACCAGTGTGGCTTCACCTTGAGTCCGGCGAGCAATCCGAATAGGACGATGATGGGGAGACCCGCAACCAGCGTGGAAAGCCACCAATGCCCGAGTGGATCGTAGATCTGGGTCCACTGCATGACAACCTCCTTGCGAACGGGTTTGCTGCGTAACCGATCAGACTGGCTAAAGCATGCACTTCAGGAAACCGTAAACCGTTATCATTTGCAGTTCCAATGTCCGGATCCCTGAAACAGGCCGATATCGTACCACTTGACGAAACCACAGTGGAATGGGGCGCTTCAACGAGGGCTGTAAGCCTGATTGTGGTCGGCGAAGTTTCCGGAATTCCCAACTTCCGGTTTGCTGAGCATTAGTGAGCCCCCAATCCGATGGCAGGGTAAGGCGCGCGACTATTACGGCGGAGGTCGTTTGGCTACGGAGCGCTATGACCAGCACAGTGCAGCACGCCTAGATAAGCGCTCCAGGGGCCGACTGCGTCACGATACTGATGGGCCATCACGCGGGATAATTGATGCACATGAGTAAGGTCGTGAACAGCCCATGTCGCCAGAAGTTGCGATAGCGTCACCATTCCCAGCGCCGGATGCCTTCCTCGCCGGTTCAAGTCTTCGGGTTGTAAATTCAGTGCTTGCAACGCAGCTAGATTTTCGTTTCGCAGACGGGCGAAATCGTCCAAAAGCTGTTCCAGGCTTGGCGGGTTGTCCTGACTCTCTTTGGACTGCGCAAAGCGGTCAAAAGCATCAAATGGCCGCGCTTCGCCGCTCTCCAGGATGATCCGCGCACGCGGCATCCAGTCGGTGCGCTCTCCGACGATCAGGTGGCCTACGATGTCAAACGCGTTCCAGGTATCTTTTCCATCGTTGCCGCGTCCTTCGTTGCTGCGCACCCACATATTGGGCAGCCCGCGCAACAGCGCATCTAGAGTTGCGGGAGTGCGGGAAAGAACCGCGATGGCCTCGGCCAAATTGAGTTCTGTCAGATGTGCCATGCCTGCGTAGATGCATTTGCACGGCTTTAGACTCAAGCGACGGAGCAGAGACGCTGAAAATCCTAATCCAGAGTGGTTGCGTGAGACAACAATCAGTTGTCCTTGCGGTATAGAAGATCACGCATTGCCTGCCGACGAGCCGCATTGGCTTCGCTTGCTGTCTTGCGTTCGTCGGCGTCCATGCGGCGCTGGGCCGTGGGGGTAGTCGCCTCTGAAGTGCTGCACTCGGGGCAGCGATTGGCGAAACCAGGTTTGTCCGGCTTCAGTTCAAACTCTTCCCCGCAGATGCTGCAGATTTTGATGGGGAAAGCCATTTCCGCTTCTATGATACGACGCTCATAATGCCTATGGAAGGCTGGCTTATCCCGCCTTCCGCTCATTCTTCTTTGAGGTATCGGGCAGGCTGGGTTCGTCGTCCCAGTCAAACGAGAGCGCCCGCGCGGTGGTCTCGACGGGCTCGATCTCGGGGATGTCCTCGGCTACAGAGGCCCCCAGTTCGGCGAATTTCCGCGCCGACACCAGCACGCGGCTTTCAAGCGATCCGACGGCCTTGTTGTAGGATTCGACTGCGCGATCCAGACCGGTGCCGACCGCGGTGATGTGGCTGGCCAGGTTGCGTAGCCGCTCGTGTAACTCTTTCCCCAGCATGCTGATTTCGTGCGCGTTGCGCGCCAGCTTCTCCTGATTCCATCCGTAGGCGACGGCCTTTAACAGTGCGATCAGCGTCGTTGGCGAGGCCGGAATTACGCGCTGCAAGACGCCGTGCTCAATCAAGCCGGGATCTTGTTCCAGGGCCGCGCTGAAAAATGTCTCGCCGGGCAGGAACATCACCACGAACTCCGGCGTGGCTTCGAATTGCTCCCAATAATTTTTGCTGCTCAGCGTCTTCATGTGGTCGCGCACCTGCCGGGCATGTTGCGCGAGACAGGTGCGCCGGGTCTCTTCGTCGGTGGTTTCGAAAGCATCGAGAAACGCCTGTAGAGGCGTTTTGGCGTCGACCACCACATGCTTGCCGCCGGGCAGCTTCACCACCAGGTCAGGACGCAGCCTGCCACTTTCGCCGGTTACAGTTTCCTGCTCGGAAAAATCGCAGTACGAGAGCATGCCTGCGATTTCGACTACGCGCCGCAACTGGATTTCTCCCCAGCGGCCACGCACATTCGGAGTGCGCAGCGCCCGCACCAGATTTCCCGTCTCCGACTGTAGCTCTTTCTGCGTGGTGATCAGCGACTGCACTTGGGCATGCAGAGCTCCATAGGCCTGACCGCGCTCCTTTTCAATCTGCTGGATTTGTGCGTCGACTTTGTTCAGCGAATCGCGTACTGGCGTTACCAGATCCGAAACCGCTTTCTGACGGGCATCCAGATCCCCCTTGGCCTCGCTCTGAAAGCGCTTTAGGGTCTCTTGAGCGATCTGCAAAAAGGATGAATTATTGCTCTTTAAGGCATCCGCAGCCAGCGCCTTGAAGGCATTTTGCAGGTCTTCCGCGGCGCGCTCCCCGGATTGCATCAGCAACTCGACCTTCTCGCTGCTGGACTTCCGTTCTAATTCGAGGGCTGATTCCAGCCGCGCGCGGCTCGCCACCAACTCGGTTTGAGACGCCAAAAGACGTGCCAGCTCTGCCTTGGCGTCCGTTAATTCCTTTTCCATCAACGCCAAACGTACCTGCAAGCCGACCGTGCGTGAACGCAGCACAAGCCATGCAAGCAGACTGCCAAACAACAGGCCAATGACCCCACTGATCGCTAGTCCCATAGACGGAGGTAACTATTTTCATTCATTTCCAACTTCTAGCCTAGCACCAGCAACCAACTTGAGCCCAAACGAGTTTGCGCCGATAGCATTTCAGGCGTAATTAGTGGGCTACAGGATCTGGCCCAGTAGAGTGCAACCGAATGGACACAGCTCCTCGATTATTATTCGCGTTCCTGCTAGGCACTCTGGGCTTGATCTCTTCGCCCCGTGCGGCCTGGTCGGCCGAAGGACCGGGACCGGCAGCTCCAACGTCCCACAAGGCAACGCTGAAGCTAGCTGCGGCTGTGGCAGCAGCTCCCGACATTCCGTTCCACGACTACGACTTTCAGTGGGAGCAGCAGCTGCTGGAATTGGCGAATCAGTCGCGCGCGCAAGCCGGATTGCAGCCGCTAGTCTTGGATTCCGGGCTTTCTGCCGCTGCCCGCCTTCATGCCCATGCCATGCTCGATGCAGGACAGCTTTCGCATCGTTTGGACGGCGAGCCCGCGCTGGCGAATCGGCTTGCGGTCGTGACCAAGCTTCAGCTTGACCAGGAAGGCGAGAACGTGGCCTTCGATCATGATGCCGCGCAAGGGCACGAACATCTCATGCTTTCACCCCCGCATCGTGCGAACCTGCTCAACCCGGCTTATAACGTGGTCGGGTTGGGCGTGGTTCACAATCGCGGGAGTGGCGGCGAGGACCGCCTTTATATCGTGCAGGACTTCGGCCACGCCCTCCCCAGCTTTACTCCGGCCGAAGCGAAAGATCGCATTGCCAGCGCCGTGAATCAGATGCGCCGCCAAGCCAGCCAGTCTGATCTCAAACGCCGCGACCTGCCCATCGCCGACGAAGCAGCCTGCTCCATGGCCCAAGCCGACAAGCTCGGAATTTCTTCGATTCAGCAACTCGCCGAGCGCTACTCCGTTCTCACCTACACGACTCTGGTCCCCGGCAAACTTCCCGTGGATGCGAGTAATGCCATAGCAGGCCGCGGCCTGCGCAGTTTCTCAGTCGGAGCCTGCTACTCCCGCACCGAGACTTATACTACGGGAGCCTATTGGGTGGTGGTGACGCTGGAGTGAAGCTACGATCTTCTTACGTGTGTACGACTTCCATCGGGGCGTTACGGTAAGATATCAGCATGGAAATCCGCCTGCGACCCGAAGTTGAGGCGTTGATTCGGCAAGATATTCAACGCGGTCCGTATCAAACCGTCGACGAATACGTTGAGCATGCTGTCTCGATGCTCCACGAGCAAGAGGTCTGGTTAGCAGCGCATCGTCCCGAGATCGAGGCGCAGATTGCCGAAGGCTATGCCTCCGCCCAGCGGGGAGAACTGCTCGAACCCGACGAAGTGCGTTCCAAGCTAAATGCATTGAAGCGAGCGCGGTCCGTTGAACAGCAGCGGGGATGAGCGAGTATCGCTTCACGCCTCAAGCTGCCGATGATCTGCTCGGCATTTGGAGCTTTATCGCTCAAGATAATCTTGAGGCTGCCGATCGGGTTGAGTCGGCGATTTTTCGTGCGTGTTCGCTACTCTCGGATTCGCCCCTGGCGGGAAGCATCAGAAAAGACCTTACGCTCTTACCCCTTCGGTTCTGGGTTGTGCAGCCATACTCCAATTATCTGATCGTCTACGATCCAGAGAAGAAGCCACTTCAGGTCATCCGAATTCTCCACGGAGCGCGGGACCTACCTTCGGTTCTTAAGTAGCGGTTCCGGACCTACGCATGGACTTGCTCGACACTCTTCAGCGTCGGCAGAGTCCTAATCGCCTTGCCTGATTTCTGCTGGGCGATCTTGATCTCGTACAGGCTCTGCAAGTTCAGCCAGAACTCCGCAGTCGTTCCGAAGAAGTGGGCCAGGCGTAGCGCTGTGTCGCCTGTGATGGCGCGTCGCCCATTGAGGATTTCGGTGATGCGGTTCGTCGGAACATCCAGCCGCCGCGCCAGTTCGGCTGCGCTCATCTCCAACGCGCGAAGTTCTTCCGCTAAATGTTCGCCGGGGTGAATGGCAGTCCCTGTCATGACGTTCTCCTAATGATAATCAACGATCTCCACGTTCGAAGGACCAGGCGCGCCTTCCTTCCATTCGAAGCAAATGCGCCATTGGTCATTGACACGAATGCTGAATTGTCCCCTGCGGTCTCCCTTCAGAGTCTCAAAGCGGTTGCCAGGCAACACAGCAAGATCCCGAAGTGTGACGGAAGCCTCAAGACGATCCAGCTTCATGCGGGTAGGGCGTTCGATGCCAGAGAAACGCTTTTACCCGCTTTCCAGCAGCAAAGTCTCTGGTCCGCTTATCGCGGTAACCAAGGATCACAATTCAAATAGTAAGCGGATTTATGCGTTACGTAAAGCATAAATAGTCCGACTTCTCTGTTAGTCATAGCTGCCAATAAGACTCAAGAATCAAAGATCCCACGCTCGCAGCGTCCCTTCATCGAATAGCGCGCTACTTCACCGGCAGGCTGTAGTGCGAAGCGATTACCTGCCACTTGCCGCCGATCTTCATCCACACGTCGGTCAGCCGGTCGTGATATTCGTAGGGCTTGCCGTTATCCTCGCCTCGTTCGTGATAGGCCCCGGTCACTATCGCCGTGTTTCCGTGCATGCGCACCTTCAAGTCTGACATTTCCGAGACCTCCACATGCAGGGCTGGTTCGGCGCTGTGGCTGATGTATCCGGTTTTGCTGTATGTGCTGCCATCCTCAATCGTGATGACGAAATCCTCCGCCATGAGCGAAGCGAGAACGTCCACCTGCCGCTTCAGATACGATTCCGACCACTTCAACTCGAGAGCACGAACGTTGTCCGCCTCCGATTTTTCCTGCGCCGCTAAAGGCAGCAAGAGAACTGTGAGTACGCACAAAACCACAGCGGAAAAGATGGGAATGCGCATAGATGTATGTCGCACAATCCGAATCCCGCGACAAGTTCCTTCTCAGGACCTCCGCTCTGGGACGCCCGCCCATCCCATTCCTCTGTGCTAACCTTGCTTTGCCCTCCGTCTGCGGTTCCCCATGGAATCCTCAGCCACACCTCCGCCCGACGCAGCTCGCACGACAGCTGCCCAGTCCAATGCTGTCCGGGCCAGCGCAGTCCCATCAAATGCCGTGGAATCCGGCGAAATCCGCATCGGCACCGCGGGCTGGTCTTATAAAGACTGGGACGGCATCTTCTACCCCTCCGGCCTGGAACACCGCAAGCAGCACAAACTGGAATATCTGGCCCGCTTTTTCGATACCACCGAAATCAATACTTCGTTCTACGGACCGCTGAGGCCGGAGCTGGCCAAGCTGTGGTGCCGCAAAGTTGCGGCGGTGAATCCGCGCTTTCTGTTCACGGCCAAGCTTTACCGCGCCTTTACGCATTCGCCTGTTGACGTCCTGGGTCCCACGTCGGCGGCCACGATCCGCCCCACCGACGAAGACGAATACCGCACCCGCGAAGGCCTCGATGCCATCGCCAATGAGGGCCGCCTCGGCGCGCTGCTCATCCAGTTTCCGGTCTCGTTCAAGAACACCAGCCTCAACCGCGAATATCTCGACCGCCTGTTGCGCCAGTTCATCGAGTACTCCTGCGTCGTCGAAGTGCGCCACTCCAGTTGGAACGATACCGAAACGCTGGCCTCATTCGCGCAGAAAAATGTCGGCTTCTGCAACATCGACCAGCCGGTTCTCGGACAATCTCTCGCTCCTACCGAGCACGTTACCGCGTCCATCGCCTACGTTCGTTTGCACGGACGCAATTACGACCACTGGTTCGTCGATCAAGGGTTCGACTCCGACAACCGCAACGACCGCTACAACTATCTCTACAGCGCGAGTGAACTTGCCGGCTGGAAGGAACGCATCGCCCACGTCGCCGAAAAAGCGCAGACCACCTATGTCATCACCAACAACTACTTCGAGGGCAAAGCCGGAGTGAATGCGCTGGAGCTGAAAGCCCTGCTGACCGGCAAGCGAGTGCTTGCCCCGCGAACGCTGATCGAAAAGTATCCAGAGATGAGAAATATTGCCGACCCCGCTTCCGACGATGCGGGAGAAGCAGACCCCGGTTCGCAGCTTTCATTGCTGTCTTAGGCTGGCCTAGTTGGCCGCGATCATCGTCCTGTGTCCATCGTCATCTTTTTCATTTCGAATCGACGACTTCCGGAGCGCAGCCACAACTCCACCGCCACGGTATTGATGGAGAAGCCAATCCAAAACGCGATGCCGAAGAACTGGTTTGGCTCAAGATGCGTCAAGCGGCTGGTGGCGAAGAAGACTCCCATCACCGGACGGGTCGTCGCGATTCCCAGCAGGATTGCGATGGCGCGGATCATCCATCGCCGCTTCAGCGGAAACTCACCGCGCTGCTTATATAGGTAAGCCCGTAGCAGAGAGAATAAGAAAAGTGAATTGAAGAGGAGAACCGCCGAGCGTTCCACCCATCCCCCGACGGAATAAGCGCTCATGGCATACGCGGTAATTCCAACTACGGCACCGAGAGGGAAGAGAATCTGCTCTGGCCAATCGGACTGACTAGACTTTCTAAAGATCACGAGCGGCGCCACTAGAACAAACGCCAGCGCGGGCAAAATGTGCGCCAGGGTTAACGCGGCATGCGAAGAAAAGACGGCGTCCAGCGCCACCATTTGCGGCGGTCCAGACACCGAGGGATGCGCCAGCGCCACAACTCGCCGGAGGACCACGGCTACGGAGATGACGATGCTGACCCAGAACCCGGCTTTTAACCACCCGCTCATACTGCCGCCTCGATATTCTATTTTGTATTTAACTTTACACTATGTCAAATTAAATATGACCGCTAGAATAAGCCCCTGTGGCGAAGAAAAGAGCGATTCCTTGCAAGCGGCCCTACGCTTTGGGAAGGCGACAGGACTCCTCCGACCGTAAGAGGCTAACAATTCTGAAGGCCGCAAGAAAGCAGTTGAAATCCGCTGGATTTCTCCGTCTCACCATGGACTCTCTCGCCCGCGAGACCGGCATCACGCGCCAGACCATCCACAATCTGTTTGGTACCAAAGCCGGACTTCTCGAAGCATTATTCGACCATCTCGCGCTCGACGCCGGCATGCAACGCATGCGCGAAGTGATGCAGCAGCCCGATCCAGACGCCATGTTGGCTGGCTTCGTGAAAGTCGTCTGCGATTTCTGGACGAGAGATCGGATATTAATCCGGCGCATCCACGGAATCGCCGCCATCGATCCGGAGTTCGGCACCGCAGTCGAGGCCAGAAATCGCCGCCGTCAGGGAGCCGCAGCCCGCGTCGTTGACCGCTTGGCCGCAGTGAGCTCGGAGAAAGAGATGCAACGCCGAAACGAATATGTTCGAGACGGAGAGCGTGATCGTTCGCGAGCGCAAAAAGTCGCCGCTCTTTACGCTCTGACTTCTTTTGAATTCTTCGACTCTCTTGCCGAGAGTTGCGGCGACCTGGAAGAAACTGCGCGGCTGGTCTTTACTCTTGCGGCCCAAGCCGTTGCGCTGCGCTCTTAGTCGCGGATTCTGATTTAGCAAGCTAGCAAAATTGCAGCCCTAATTTCGCTCGCGCATTTGCCGCCGTTATTAGCGCCAGTATTTATTCGCTATATTTTCGCTTTAAATGCTGGCCCATGAACTCACATAAGTAAAAGAAAACAAAGCTAATATATGCGATATTGTGTGGTTGACTCAAGTTAAGAACGCGGAGTACCATCCGCGATATGCATGTCAGGGAGCTTATTTTTCAAGTGGGTCTTGTGTTCTTGGCAATTGTTTTAGGTAAGGCGCTCGACAGCCCATTCGGCTATGTGATCGCGGGAGTATTCGCGATTGCCTTCGTCGTGCAATGGATTTTGCAGCGCGATAGCTTGGCAGAAAGCGAGGAATCAAGTCTATTTGGGGTTATCCTTCCGGCAGAGCGGGCAACCGATGCGCGGAATCCTGTAGATAACCCAAATATCACTTGGACGTCGATTTTTATTCAGAAATTAGTAAGAGAATCCAAATATCTTCGGCCATTTGTGCCAAATGAAGCCGCACCGTTTATGTTCGCCTACATGATTCAGGTCGCAAATCCAGCTGTGCAAGGGAAAGATGTGACATCGGCAGGGCAGCTTAAAGCCCAGCTTCGTTTCAAGCTAAAACAGGGAGAATACGACATCTCTCCAGGGGCTTGGCTTAATGAGCCATTCAGCTCTGTCCGTTTAGATGTTGGCGACCAGAGAAGCCTAATCTTGGCAGTTAGTGACTCATACATTTATGACTGGAAAATGATCGCTAATCGAAGAACAAGTGAAAACGATATGGTCGCTCTGGATTATTCGCGCGATATGCCGATGCAAGCCGAAGGTTCTCTGGAAATCAATCTCGTGGCATATGAGTCAGGCAACATTCTGCAAACATACACAATGAAGATGAGATGGCCGTGGCAGTCTTCATTGGATTTTTACGGAATGAACGAATCGTAAGGATATGCGGCTCTCGCGGTCAGTTCCTTGTATTCGAGGTTGTCAGAGTGAATAAGCTGTAGCATGGTGTCGCGGAACAGAAACAGATTCTTACGGTTGTTGAAGCGCCACGTCACTTCGTCCAGATAGGCAGCCAGATGCTTTGCAGAAACACGATGTCACGTTCCCATAATGCCGCGCTTGAGATCTTCGTGCGTGCCCTGACACGAATCCGATCTGCATCATGGCTTAAGCATTATCTTTTACGCCCCGTTCCCAAATCCCTTGCCGACCCGGAATACGTGCCCGTCCGGGTGCCGCAGGTGCATCTCGCGAACCTTCCAGGGCATGTCGGTCGGCGGGAAAGTGACATCCAGCCTGGCGGCCACGCACTGCCTGTGGACATCATCGACGTTCTCTACCCACACTGACATCCAGACGCCCTTGTCGGCAGTTTCGTCTCCGTCTGGTCCAAAGGTGGCGGTGTTGGCCCCACGACCACGGCTTCCTTGGCCTCCCAGACAGAGAAACATTTCGCATTCGCCCGATCCAACGGAACCGAAAGTCGGAGGTGTTCCCCAGTCCCAGCACTTCCTCCAGCCCCACTTCTCGAACCACTCGAAGCTGGCTGAGATATCGGATACGTTCAATATCGGCGTAATGGCTTTGGCATACATGGGACGGAAGGATAACACAGCGATCCGTGCAGCTAGCCCAAATTCCCAGTCGCGGCAGTCGATTTTGCCGCCGTAACACGACGAAGCAGATCGGGAGCCTTCATTATGCGGCAACACTCTTCGAAGTTCGACCGCGGTCCCTTCCAGCGAAGATCCTCGACTGTATCGAAGACAGGCACATCGAGCCGCAGGGTAGCTAGCGTGCGAAACAACAGGGCGTCGTCCCATGCGCTGAACAGAGATTCTGACAGCAAGCGCGCCTTGCGGATGGATGGATGCCACTCCTGCCAATTCTTGGGAATGCCTTCCAGATGAGGATACTGAGACAAGGTAAACGCCGCAGCTTTTGCGCCCCATCCACGGACGCCGGGAAAGCCATCGGCACTGTCGCCGACCACGGCAAGATAGTCCGGAATCGACTGCGGCTTAACTCCGAATTTAGCTACAACACCAGCTTCATCACGCACAATATTTTGCCTGCGATCCAGTTGAACGACGCGCGTGCCCACCACACACTGGCTAAGATCTTTATCCGGCGTGCAAATGAATACCTGCCGTACGCGGTCATCCTTGGCTGATTTAGCGGCGGCAGAGGCGAGCGCATCGTCGGCCTCGAATTCGACCATGGGCCACACCACGACTCCCATGGCTTCCAGCGCCGCCTCGAGAACGGGGAACTGTGAGAGCAACTCCGGATCTACGCCTTCGCTGGTCTTATATCCTGCATACAGATTGTTGCGAAACGACTCCACAACGTGATCGGTGGCAACACCAAGGTGGGTTGCGCCGCGCTCGATCATAGACAAAACGGAAGTCAGGACGCCGCGTACTGCACCGATTTCCTGGCCGTTTACATCCGCAGCGGCGGGCACGGCGAAAAAGTGCCGGAACAATTCGTACGTCCCGTCGATAAGGTAGACATCCATGCGGCAATGACTTTCTGCATGTAATGTTATGGGATACACGCGCTCTAAAAAGGAATTATTTCTGTAGAAGCGTTGGATCGCTGAATATTTACTTCACCTTCCCAGAGAAATACATCTCGGCGACGTGGTCGACGATGCGAAACAGTTTGGGGCCCTCAAGGTTGGTCAGCGCGACCACTGTGAGTTTGTCGTCCACGTAGCGTGAAATCTGCGTTTTGAAGCCTTGCCACTCTCCTTGATGCTCAACGACGCGGTGGCCGTTCCTGATCGCAATCTCCCAGCCGAAGCCGTAGTGCCCAGAGTTGGGTTGCCCATTGCTCAGCTTGGCGACAGTCCACATCTGCTCCAAGCTGGATCGCTTCAGGAGTTTCTCGGTATAAAGTGCGGCATCCCATTTCGCCAAATCAAGAATCGAAAAATACAGGCTGCCATCTGCGGTACTGTTGAGCGTTGGCGATACCCACTCCTGGTTCTTCAACTCACCCTTAACCAATCGGTACCCGGCCGAACGGTTGGGCACGATATCCGCTTCGCTGATAATGCGAGTCGTGCTCATGCCGAGTGGACGAAAGATGCGCTCTTGCAGAAAGTCTCCGTAGAACTCGCCCGTAACTTTGTGGATGACAATCCCGAGCGTCAGGTAGCCCAGATTGCTATAACTCCAATTCGTGCCGGGAGGGAACGCAAGTGGAATGGCTTCGACAATCTTGAGCAATTCCGCCTCTGTGTAATCTTTCCGCATGTCGAAATCTTTCGGATAGTCGGTAAAGCCCGCCGTATGGCTTAGCAATTCGCGAATCGTAACCTGCTTCCAGCTTGAGGGCGCATCGGGAAAATATTTGGTGAGCGGATCTTCCAGGCTCATCTTGCCTTCTTCGACGAGCATCATCACGGCGGTTGCAGCGAACTGCTTGCCAACCGATCCCGATTGAAAAATAGTTTCTGGCTTCACCGGTACTTGTAGTTCGACATTCGCCAGGCCGTAGCCTTGCGCGCGGACGACTTGCCCGTCACGCGAAACCAGCAGAGCGAGTCCGGGAATGTGCTGCTGGGCCAGTTCCGAGAGCATGTACTCGTCGACCGCATCTCGCTTTTGGTCGGAAGCGTCCGGAGTTATGGAGCAAGCCATAATCAGAGCAGGTAATGCGAAACGGCAAAGCCTCATGTAGAGCCTCATGGTTCCCAGAATAACCCGCGCGCGCAAATTGCAGCGCATCTGTCGGCTAACTTACGATCAGAATTCTACAGAATGGAATTTATCGAAGTGATTGGTTCCAGAGATTGAGGCGAGAAGGTGCTCAATATGTTCGGGATCTGGATCAGGCGCAGACCTGCGACGTTAGGGCTGTGATGGCACGGAAGCCAAGTTAAATGGTGACAGTCAGAAGCCAGCGACTAGGCCCCAACTGCTTTGTGGTCGGCCATCCGACGCTTGTTGTAGCGCAGCGCGACGTTCATGAAGACCGTGCCGAGAGAGGTTTCAAAGGACATCATTAGCGCTTCCACGTCTTCGCTGGTCTTGTCGCCCTCATGCGCGGTGAGTAAGAGCGGGGGATGAACCCGAAAGTGGAAGCCCTGGTCATTGAGCGCGCACACTGCATTGCCCACGACCTGGTTCGCCAGTTCGAAGATGGTCTCTTTGATCAGCGCGTCGGACTCAGGTAATTCGGCGCCGGCGTAGTGACTGGCCACCTTCACTGCCGTCTGCGGCTCGAGGTCGAGGACAATCCGTCCCTCAATGTCGCCCGTCAGCGTGATCATGCCTGCCACACCCTTGCGGCGATAGGCGTCCTCTTCCATGGTGAGGTTGCCCACCTTGGTCGAGCTTTGCAGGCCTTGCGACAATACGGCGTCCGCCGCATTGATGAAAGGCTGGATCAGTTCCATCTTCATGGACTTAGGCTCCTGCCCCGGCCGCATTGGCCACCGCGCCATCTTCGCCCAGCACGTACTTGATGACTTCGTACAACACTTCCGGCTTGACCGGTTTCTGCACGAAATGACGCGCGCCCCGTTGCAGCGCCGCCACAATGTTTTCCTGATAGCCCACCGACGAGACCATGACAATGCGGGCTTCAGGATGTGACTGCACAATCCGTTCGGCAGCCTCAATCCCTTCCATCTGCGGCATGGTGATGTCCATGAGCACGATGTCAGGATGGGTGCGGTCGAACTCGCTGATGGCAGTTAAGCCGTCGCCGGCCTCCCCCGCCACCTGCCCGCCGAACGTTTCGATCATGCGGGCCAGGTTCTTACGCGCAAATACGGAGTCGTCCACGATCAGGTAGCGGACCGGCTGTCCGTCTTTGCTGCGCTTTACTGGTGAAAATTGCTCCATAAACGATTTCCCCTTTCTACTGCATATCACGTTCGGGCTGCGCCAGCCAGATGACGCTGGTCATGCCCGGATCTTGCTTTCCGGCCACTAATTTCCGGCGCGCACGGCACGTCCCACGGATCCCATGTCGGAGCCCTCGTTCCGCCCGCACAGCGCCTGCAAAGTCGATGACATTACATCCAAAGCCACCACACGAACCACGTGCCCGCGCTCGATAGCCGCCTTCGGCATGCCAAAGACCACGCAAGACTCTTCGCTTTGGGCGATGGTCATGCCGCCCGCCTTCTTTATGGCGCCTAAACCATCCGCGCCGTCATCACCCATGCCCGTCATAAGTACGCCGATCGCCTGATTCTTGAATTCCGCGGCTACGCTGCGAAACAGAACCTCGGCGCTGGGACGGTGACCATTGACGTGTGGTTCGTCGCTCAGCACCACAATGTCTCCCAGAGGCAAGCGTTTGACTTTGATGTGGCGGCTTCCGGGGCAGATCAGGACGCGCCCCGCTTGCAACAAATCACCGGACTGCGCTTCTTTCACGCGTAGCGAGCAAATTTCGTCCAGACGGCGGGCGAACATATCGGTGAAGCCTTCTGGCATGTGCTGCACGACTACCACAGATCCGGGAAAATCCCCGGGAAGCTGGGAGAGCACATACTCCATCGCCTGCGGGCCGCCGGTCGAGATGCCGATGGCGACCACCCGGGTCGGAGCCGTACCCGATGAGGGTGAAATTTTCTCTGTCCTCAGCGGAGATCCCGCCAGGATGCGCGGCTTAAGTTTGCACTCGGCCGCCGCCTTCACTTTAGAAATCAGCTCCTTGGCGGTTTCTGCCATGTGAGCCGAAGCATCTCTGGGTTTGGGGACAAAATCGAACGCTCCCAGCCCCAGGGCTTTCATGGTGACGGTCGCACCTTCCGTACTGTGCGAACTGAAGACGATCACGGGCACCGGCTGCCGCCGCATGATTTCTTTCAGCGTGTCGATGCCGTTCATGGCTGGCATTTCAAGGTCGAGCGTAACCACGTTGGGCTTCAATTCCTCGATCTTCTTCAGGCAGAACGTGCCGTCCATCGCGGTGCCGACCACATCAATGGACTCGTCGGCGGCCAGCATCTGCGGAATCAGCTTCCGCATGAGAGCCGAGTCGTCGACCACCAGCACGCGTATGCATCGACTCTTCACTGCGGACCTCCCACGGGTGAAGTCATCGACAGCCGCAATCGGTCGGTGTGGCTTAGCAACAAGCCCGAATTTGCCAACCCGGCTTCTTGTGGGCGTGCCCGCGCGACGTGCTCGACTACAGCGGGCAAGTTTAAGATCAGCACCACGCGCCCGTCGCCGAGAATGGAAGCTCCGGAAACCAGGTCGGTGGAGAAGGTCTGATCGTCCAGCGCCTTAATAACCAACTCTTCTTCGCCTTCGAGTGCGTCAACAATCAAGCCGTACTTCCTCTCTCCGACCATGATCACGAGCACGAAAAGTTTGGATTTGGAATCCGCACCGCTTGCCTGAGGGCGACCGAGACGCAATAGCGGCAAAACTTGATTGCGCAATTGCAGGACCTCATAGTTGTCGACCTGGTGTACTTCCGCTTCGGAGGTGCGCGCGATTTCCAATACCGCATTCAGCGGTATGGCGTACAGTCGTTGCTCCACCCAGAACAACAGCGCCTTGATAATGGCCAGAGTCAGGGGAAGTTTCAGCCGGAAGGTCGTGCCTTTGCCGATCCGAGTCTCCACATTGACCGTCGCCTTCAGGCGGTGCAGCACGCTTTGCACAACATCCATGCCGACGCCGCGGCCCGAAACTTCCGTGACCTGCTCGGCAGTGCTGAAGCCGGGCTTGAAGATAAAGTCGAGAGTCTCAGCTTCGGTGAGCCGCGCGGCCTCTTCCGGTGTAGTAAGCCCGAGTTCGAGGGCTTTGGCCCGAATCTTTTTCTCGTCGATGCCGCGACCGTCGTCGGTGACCTCCACTACTACCTGATTGCCGTGATGATAGGCATTCAAGCGAATAGTGCCGTGGGCGGGCTTGCCTTGCTTAACTCGCTCCGCGGCCGGTTCAATGCCGTGGCTGACCGCGTTGCGCACCAAGTGTGTCAGAGGCTCGGCAATGGCATCGAGAATTCCCTTGTCCAGATCGGTTTCCTGCCCGCTAAGAGATAGCTCCACGTCGCGTCCACATTGCCGGGAAACATCCCGCACCATCCGGGGAAAGCGTCGGAAAAGCTGTTCCACCGGGACCATGCGAATCTTCATTACCGAGCGCTGCAAATCGTTCAGAACCCTTGCCTGAAAGGCGATAGCATCGGCGAACTTGCCGCGCAACAATTCCTTGGGATAGCGCTTGGAGAAATCGCTCAGAGCCTGTTGCAGCATCGACTTGCCGATAATTAACTCCCCTACGAGATTCAGAACGCTGTCAATTCGGCCAGCTTCGACGCGCAGGATATTTTCCGCGACGTGCGCGGGGGCGGGCTCGCTGATGGCGCTTGCGTGGACCGCAATGTCGGAGGGAACTGGACTGGGCGGGCCATTCTCGCTTGCCTCGGTGTCATTGTCGTCGCTGTCGTCCTCAGCCAGGGCGATGGGAAGATCGGGTGCGGCTGCCGCTTTCTTCGCAGCAGGAGCGAGCAGCACTTCGACGGTAATTTCGTCGGCAATGGTCGGAATGCGGCCTTTCGCCGCAATCTGCTCCTCCCCCTGTGTGCTGGCTAGGACAAACTCGACTTGTTTGGACGCTGCGGGCGACTTGGCGTCCGGACGCACCGCAACTACCTGGCCCACGCTGCCAATCGCGTTGTGAATCAGCTGCCGCCCGGCAATGGGCATGGCGCAATGGGGATCGATCTTCGCCACTACGTGATAGACGGTGAGTCCGCCAGCTTGAGCCTGCGTCATAGCCAGCTTTTCATACTCGGTCCAGCCCGCCACTGCTTTGGCGGCCGGAACCTTCGGCGAAGATGAAGTTTTGGCCGATGCCGCCGACTTGCTTCCAGTCTTGCTTACGGCCTTGGCTGTCGTTTTGCCGGCGGATTTCTTCGTGGCAGATGTCGTCTTGGTGGCGGTCTTCTTAGCTGTTCGCGCCTTATTCTCTGCAGCGGCAGAGGTCAAATCCTGAATTCGTTTGCTCAGATTCTTGGTCGACGGAAGCCGCGAGCCGCTACGGTAGGCCGCAATCATCTCGGTGAATACGTCGGCCGCCGAGAATGCAATCTCAGCCACCGCGGTCTGTGTTGCCGCGGCTTCGAGCGAGAGTGCGTCTTCGAACTGATGCGACAGTTCACTGAGTTCCCGCAGTCCGCACGCCGCGGAATCGCCCTTCAAAGTATGAACCGTACGCCGGATCCCGCGCACGATTTCCGCATCGCCGGGATTTTTCTCCAGCTTCAGCGCTTCATCGTTGAGTGCCTGCAGCAATTCCTGCGAGGTCTCAAAGAACAAGTCGCGTAGTTCCAGTCCGCGTTCGTCGGGGATATTGGTCATTCTCTGACCTCGACCCGCTGGTAAGCGGTCCCACTGTCCTTGTGCACCATGTGGAATTTCTTGGTGATGCCCAGCAGGCTCTCCGCATGTCCCACGAACAGATAACCATTGACGTTAAGGCAGCGGTAAAACTTCTCGATCAGCCGCTTCTGCTCGGCTTCGTCGAAGTACATCATCACATTGCGGCAAAAGATCACATCATTGCGTTGCGGCAAGTATTCGGTCTTCAGATTATGAAAGTCGAAGTGCACCATCTCTTTCAGAGCCTTCTTGATGGCATAGCGTTCGCCTACTTTGTCGAAATAGCGCAGGCGGTAGCTGTAGTCGACCGTGGACATCTGGTTCTCGCTATAGGCGCCTTCCTGGCCGTGACGGAGCACCGAATAGCTGATGTCGCTGGCCAGAATCTCCACTCGCCACGGCGGAGGTATCAGCGGCTTGGGAAGCGGCATATCCAGAGGCAGAGGATTGCGCAGGTAGTAGTACGCCAGCGCGTCGGTGACCAGCATGGCCAGGGTGTAAGCTTCCTGTCCGGTGGAGCAGCCCGCACTCCATATGCGGATCGAGTACTCCCGCCGGGCGCTCTTCTGCTTGAACAGTTCCTCAAGCACGGATTTTTGAAATAGGTCCAGCTGCGCTTTGTGACGGAAGAAGCTGGTTTCGTTGACGGTGAGATTTTCCAGAAGCTTGGAAAGTTCTTCTTTACCCTGTGGGCTGATTAGCAGCCGGTAATAGGCATAGAAAGAGTCGGCGCGACACTCTTTCAGGCGTCGCAGCAGGCGGTCCTGAAGAAAGTGGGTGCGGCGTTCGTCGAAGTGCATGCCGCACTCCTGGTAGACGAGCGCCTGCAACAGCTTCAGTTCCGATTCCGTCAGTATAGGAGCGGGGGCCGCTCCGGATGTGCTCATGCTTGCTCTCGTTCCCGGTCGATACCGACTTGCCGCCCGCAATTCGCAGGTTTTGTCCGATTGCAGTAGCTCATCTGCCGTAACTTACTGCGGCTTACCGCGCCGCGGCCGCGCCCCGTGCTTCCGGCTTGGTCGCTGGCTTCTTCTCATTGGTCTCCGGTTTTACTTGCAGGCTGCCAGGAGCCAGCAACTTGCTCATATCGAGCAGTACAATCAGCCGTCCACGAACCTTTCCCAGCCCGGTAACGCAGTTCAGGCCACCGTCCTGAAAGACCGCTGGCGGAGCCTCCACCGAGTCGGCGGGAATTTTAAGAACCTCAGAAGCAGAATCGACAATCAACCCGGCCAGCCGGCCAGAATGCTCGACCACGAGAATGCGGTTCTGCTTGGTGAGATCAGCATGCTTCTCTCCGAAGCGCTTGCGTAAATCCATGACAGAAACGATCTTGCCGCGCAGGTTGATCACGCCTTCGAGATAGTCGGGCGCATCGGGTACGGCCGTGATCTCCGGAACGCGGACAATCTCATGCAGGGAAGTGATGGGCACGCCGTAGGTTTCACGGCCGACCTGAAAACCCACGATATGAAGTTCACGGCTCATGATTTTAGACTCGCTCCGTCTGTTGCTTTTCGTACTTCGGGCGTCAGTATTGTGCTCCCGCCGCCGCCCGCCGCGCTGCGCGTCCTCCTGTGAAATCGGTGGACGAGGAGCCGCGAGCGCTGTCTTCCAGCGCGAAGCGGTCCATAAAGTCGAGCAGACCGCGCGACATCTTCGACATCTGCTCCGACGACGCCGCCAGTTCGGTCGAACCCGAGGTGGATTGCTGTACCAGTTCGCGCATCCGCTCCATGGCCTTGACCACGGCCTGCGCTCCCGAGGCCTGTTCTTCCACCGCGGAGTTGATTTCGTGAGTGATTTCGTTGAGTCGCGTGGTGGCCCGAGCGATCTGGGACGAGCCATGCGATTGCTCGTTGGTGGCCGCGCCGATCTCCTGTGCGAATTTGTAGACTTCCGTGACCACGTTCGAGATCTTGCGCAGCGCCGCGTTCAGGTCCCCGCCCAATTCCAGGCCTTCGTTGACGATCGAAGTGGAGCGGTCCATGTTTTCGACAGCCTTGCGCGCCTCTTTTTGAATACTTTGGATAAGTTCGGAGATTTCCTTGGTCGATTGCGCCGATTTTTCCGCCAGCTTGCGGACCTCGTCGGCAACCACGGCAAATCCCAGGCCGTGTTCCCCGGCGCGCGCCGCTTCAATGGCGGCGTTCAGCGCGAGCAAGTTGGTCTGCTCTGCCAGATCGTCAATAACCTCGATGATCTTGCCGATGTCGTCCGCGCGCTGTCCCAGGGCCCCGATGATCTGCCCGGATGAGTTGATGGTGGTGTTAATACGGGTCAGGCCGTCGGTGGCCTTCTCCATGGTGGTGATGCCGCTGTGTACTTCTTCGCGCGAGCGGTTGGAAATGTCGAGCAGAACCTTGGCAGTGTCAGCCACGCGCTGAATGGACGCGACCATCTGATCGATCGAGGCTGAGGTTTCGCTCACGCTGGAGGCTTGTACCTGCGTGCTCTTCACCATGTTCTGCACGTTGACGCTCATTTCGTGCATGGTGCTGGTGACTTCATCAATGGCCGAAGAGGCCTGCAATCCAATCTTGGCCGAATCGTCGGAGGCGCCTGCCACCTGCCCGGAAGCGCTGGCGACCTGCGACGAAGCATCGCGGACGCTGCGCACCAGACCCGCCAATCCTTCCACCATGCGGGCGAAAGCATTGCCCAGAGTGTCGTGGGAGGAGCGGGGCTTCACTTCGACGGTCAGGTCGCCGCCCGCGATGGATTCCGAAACGCTCGCCATTTCTTTCAGATAAACGACCATCTTGGCGAAGGTCCGCGCCAGCTCGCCGATTTCGTCGTCGCGGGTGATGTCGATATTGTGTTCCAGGTCGCCGGTGTTGCCGATGCCTCGGGCCACACTCATCAGGTTGCTTAACGGCTCCGTGATCGACTTGGCGGTGCGGTACGCAATGACTACCCCGAGCGATAGCGCCAGCATGGTGCTGAGAAGAGAAACAATAATGGTCGCGGTAGCGGCGGTTTCATCCGACTTGCGGCGCGCTTCCACCAGTTTGCGATTTTCACCGTCGGCCACGTCGAGAGCGTCTGTCGAATTCTTTACCCAGGAAGAAGCATCCTTCTGAAGGTAGTAGATCTGTAGCTCGGCCACGGTCGCATTGCCGGAGTCTACGTCTTTGCGCTTTTCGATCAGGGGCTGGGAGAACTCCTTGCCCCATGCCTGCTCGAGCTGTTGCACTTTGCCCAGAGCCGTTTTGACCTGGTCGGAATTGGCCAGGGTCTTGCCCTGCTCCAGTTTCTCGTTCAGGGTGCGGAGACCTTCATTCATGCGGTCAACTTCGCGGGTATCGCCGCTAAGCAGGTAGTTGCTCAGATAGAGGCGGTTCTGCATCATCTGAAAGCGAACCGAATTGGCCGCGTCTTCCAGTTCCAGCGACGAAGCTGCCGCGGCTTTGGCTGCATGCTCCCGCTGCACCGCGAACCAGTTCACGAGGAACAGCACCACCACCATCGTGAGAATGATGCCGAAACTTACGTACAGCTTTTTTCCAATGGTCATGCTCAATCTCCTCCGCGGCCAGGCGCGTTTTTACCGCGGCTCGAACTTGAAGTCGATGACTCCGGTGCTCTCTGCACTCGATGGCTCAAAACGCCACTTCTTTGCGGCGTCCAAGGCCGCACTTGCCAAAACAGGATGGCCACCCACCACGCGCGCATCCTTCACCGCGCCGTTAGGCGACACTACAACCTCGATTTTGACGGTGCCAGTAATACCCATCTTCCGCGCGAGGTCCGGATATGCAGGCTGCACCTTACTCTTGGCGCGGCGGACGATCTCTTCGCTTTGCGCTTGCTGAGCCTGAATGTGAACCGGAACCACGGCAACGCCCAGGATCAGTGCGGCTAGTAGTACTGCCGCCGTTCGATGAGACACAATTCCCTCCTCAGGTGAAAGAAACCAGCGACCGTGGACGTGCAACGTCCGGGCCACCAGTGCCATCTTGAAAAAACCAAAGTCACTTCCCGTATATCAAAGAAATGGCGATAGTTAATGGCACTCTGAGATCCGCTGTAAAGCTGTCCTGCGATGGGAGGAATCTCATGATGCTGTCTTTATCCTTGCCTCCTCTCAACCTGAGACGCCGTCTCATCATTTGTATAGCCGGGCACCCTTGCTCCATTTCCCTTGACTCAAAATGAGATAACAGGATACTTTCCCCTTAGATTCAAGCACTTGTGAATCGCGAACCTTTTCCCTCAACTACCGGCGCCCAGCTGAATCTCTCTGGCAGCAGTGCGATCGTCCCCACCGGGACCACTCTGCTCGCGGGACCCGACGATGCTTTCCAGAATCTCTTGCTGCGCATTGCCGCAAAAGCCAGTGAACGCCCGGATGCCAATGCGCTAATCCAGTTATTCTGCAAAGCTACACGTGAATTCTTCCGGGTCTCCGGAGTTTATTTCTCCCACAGCGGCTGAGTTTGACGCGCGATCTCTGATGGCGGCTCCGCTGGTGGTCTTCAATGAAGTAATCGGCGCAACCACCTTCCTGCATGATTTTGACGAAGAATTTTTTAATGATGATCTGGCCGCCAAAGCTACGATTCTGGCCGGACAGTTAGGCAGTGCACTGGAAGCGATGCGGTTAAGTGAAGCTTCCCGGGAGGAACATCGTCGCGCTGAAATTCTCGCTGATGTAGCCCACGTCCTACATGGCAGCCCGGATACTTCGGCGGTGATTGAGGCTCTTGCTGACCGCGTACGTCTGCTTTTGCGCACGAAGCTGGTATGCGTCCTGTTGCGGCGCGAAGGCCCCTTCGAACTGCGCGCAGTCTCTGCTGAAACTCCACAGCTGGCCAACGCGGCCCGTGCCCGGCATGACCGCCAGACTATTCGCTTCGCTGCGGATCTCGCTCAACGCGCCGTTGCCGCAGGCGAACCCATCACACTCTCTATCGGTGCCGACGTGCATTCCCTGGGCAATCTGGTTTCGCCGGGAATGCTGATCGCCGCTCCCTTTCGCCCTTCGCGCACCCAGGGTGCGATTCTGATCTACCCGCGTAACGATGGTGCTTTCACTGCGGAGGAAAAGGCTCTGGTGTCGGCCATCGCCGGCTTCGGCGCCGTCGCCGTCGCGCATGCCGAGCTCTACTCCACAGCTCATGCTCAGGCGCACGAACTACATCAATTGCTGGAGATCTCTTCCGAACTCAGTTCGAGTGGAGATCTGGAGCATTTCCTGCAAGCCTTCGTAGTGCGCGCCTCCGATTTTCTCGGGTTT
>WNFI01708796.1_pt1 | contig 48544 bp, 40 predicted proteins | sample 5400471 | NCBI WGS metagenome assembly WNFI01 (sample SAMN13153348, study PRJNA577476) | soil metagenome | isolation source: 100 cm saprolite on Douglas fir-dominated hillslope | place: USA:California | collected 2013-09-17
CCGCAAGCTCGCGTGCCACGTTGGTCCCCACCCTGCCCGCGCCGCAGATGATGAAGTGGTCTCTTAGATTAGCGACTTCACGTTCCATTTTGCGCCGTCCGAAGAACCGAACCAATTCGAATTCTAGCAAAGCCTGGGTCAGCGCTCCGATCATCAGGAAAACCAGAGCTACACCCGCCGTGATCAACACCACATTGAAGACGCGTCCGGCATGAGAGAGCGGATGCACTTCCTGGTAACCGATGGTGCTCAGGGTGATGACCACCATGTAAAAGCTGTCAAACCAGCTCCAGCGCTCAATGGAATGAAATCCCACGGTGCCGGCCGCGCTGAGCAGCAGCAGAGCGATTGTGATGATCTTCAATGTGCGGAATCTGCGCAAAGTAGGGTGTTCTCCGGTTCGGCTGATTCTAAAACAAAAGCCCTTCGCCGTAGCGAAGGGCTTTGGAATACTAGATCGCTTCCAGGCCTAAACCGCTGTACCTCGCTGGACGCGGCTGTGAGTGCGGCCATAGCTGAAATAAATCAGCATTCCAATGGCCAGCCATATCAGAAGGCGCAACCATGTGAGTCCTGTCAGGTTGTACATCAGATAGCCGGAAATCAAGATTCCCAAAATCGGCACAACAGGCACCCATGGGGTCTTGAAGGGCCGTTCCAGATTTGGACTTCGGCGCCGAATAATCCACACTCCCGCGCACACAATTACGAAGGCCAGCAATGTTCCAATGCTCACCATCTCGCCCAGCACATTGATCGGCAGAGCGGAAGCCAACACCGCAACGAAAATGCCGACGGTCAAAGTGGAAATCCAGGGTGTTCTAAAACGAGGATGAACAGCGCTGAACATCCCAGGCAATAATCCGTCGCGCGACATTGAGAAAAATACTCGAGACTGTCCCAGCAACATAACCACGATGGTGCTGGTGAGACCCATAAGCGCACCCACCTTTACCAGCAGGCTGCCCCAAGCCTTCCCCGCTGTATCAATGCCAACCGCCAAAGGATCCGGCACATTTAGGTTGGTGTAATTCACCATGCCGGTCAGCACTGCCGCGACCATGATGTACAAGATCGTGCATATGACCAACGAGCCAAGAATGCCAATCGGCATGTCCTTGGCTGGGTTTTTCGCTTCCTGGGCTGCAGTGGAAACCGCATCAAACCCGATATAAGCAAAGAAAATAATCGCCGCGGCGTGACTGATGCCCGACCAGCCAAACGTGCCGGGGCCAGTGTTCGCAGGAATGAAAGGATGCCAGTTCGCCGCCATCAATTCTTTGTGGTGCAGCAGGTAGTTCCCACCGACACCAAGGAATACAAGCAGGACACCCACCTTCACCAGCACAATTGCCGAATTGAAATTTGCCGATTCCTTAATGCCGATCACCAACACTAACGTGCAAAACAGAATGGCCAGGAACCCAAGAAGATTGAACGCCCCGTGCGCATGAGGGAGAGTTGCCGGATCAATGCCCAAAATGTGCAGCTTGGGCACAATCTTGGTGACGTTTTCCCAGTGGTTGTTGTAATAAACGAACTCGTCCCAATGGGTTCCCGCAATCGAGGGAGGCAGCTTGATTCCAAAGTCGCCCAACAAGCTAATAAAGTAGCCGCTCCATCCGGAAGCCACGGTGGCCGCGCCAAACGCGTATTCCAGCACCAGGTCCCAACCTATGATCCAGGCAAATATTTCACCCAGAGTCGCATACCCATAGGTATAGGCCGAACCGGCCACGGGAATCATGGAAGCGAACTCCGCGTAGCAGAGGCCCGCAAAGACACAACCCACCGCGGCCAGAATGAATGACAAGATAATCGCCGGCCCGGCCATGGTGGCGGTTGCCGTTCCCGTGAGCACAAAGATGCCGGTGCCAATAATGGCGCCTATGCCCAGGGTAATCAGGTTGGTAGGGCCAAGGGCCCGCCTAAGACTGTGCTCTCCGGTTTCATGCGCTTCGCTCAAGATGGTCTGAAGCGGCTTCGTCGCGAGCAAATTTGCCATTCAGGACTCCTCGTAGCCAACGTAATGGCTGATTCTAAAACAAAAGCCCTTCGCCGTAGCGAAGGGCTTTCGACACCGCAAACCAGCTATTTAGCGGCGGCCTTGCCAGCTTCCGCCTGCTGCACTCTGCTGTGATGACGGCCATAAGTGAAGTAGATGACCATTCCGATCACCAGCCAAATAACCAGCCGGATCCAAGTGTCGAGCGGGAGAGAAGCCATTAAGTACAGGGAGACTCCTATGCCCAGGATGGGCGTCAGCGGCACCCAAGGCGCTCTGAAGGGACGCTTTAGATCAGGGCGCTTTCTTCGCAATATCCAAATGCCGACGCAGACGATTACGAACGCCAGTAGCGTACCAATACTGACAAGCTCCCCAAGAACGCCAATGGGAATCAGAGCGGCAAACAACGCACAAAACAAACCGACAATGATGGTAGACTTCCATGGCGTGCGGAACTTGGGATGAACTTCACCGGCCCACTTCCACAGCAGACCGTCTCTGGACATCGAATAGAATACGCGGGACTGTCCTAACAACATCACCAACATCACGGTGCTCAGACCCGCGATAGCTCCGGCATTGACCAGTAAACTGCCCCACCATACGCCGGTCTGTGTCATTGCCAAAGAAACTGGCGCCGCTACATTCAATTGTGAGTAGTGCGTCACACCCGTAAGCAGGAATGACACCACGATGTAGAGCACCGTGCAGATTGCCAGAGAGCCCATGATCCCTACGGGCATATCTTTCTGCGGATTCCGGGCTTCTTGGGCAGCGGTTGAGACGGCATCGAAACCAATGTAGGCAAAAAAGACGACGGCGGCCCCTCGGGCAATTCCAGACCACCCGTAGATGCCATACTGGCCGAGGTTGGGAGGAATAAACGGCGTCCAGTTGGCCTTCGCCTGTGCCCAGTGCTGCAGGACGTAATGACCCGCAATCGCGATGAAGATCAGTACCGCCGCTAGTTTCACAAAAACAACGGCACTGTTGAAATTAGCGGATTCCTTGATGCCGATCACCAAAATCGTGGTCACGAGCAGGATACCGAGGAACGCAATTAGATTGAAAACAGCCGTGGCATGAGGCAGTGAATGCCAGTCAATATGTGCGTCTGTCAATGTTTTCTGTACTGTCACCAATTGCACCCAGCGGTTGTTGTAGAACACCATCTGTGTGCCGGGCACGTCGGTAATTTGCGGCGGAAGATTGATGCCAAATCCCTGAAGAAACGCAACAATGGTTCCCGACCAGCCTGAGGCCACCGTGGCCGCGCCAAACGCATACTCGAGAATCAGGTCCCAGCCGATGATCCAGGCGAATATCTCGCCAAGCGTCGCATAGCCATATGTGTATGCCGAACCGGCTATCGGAATGAGCGAGGCAAACTCTGCATAACACAACCCCGCAAATGCACACCCAATTCCAGCAAGAACAAACGAAAGCACAACCGCCGGACCAGCGTTGGCAGCCGCGGCATGTCCTGTAAGGACAAAAATACCGGCGCCGATAATGGCACCTATGCCCAGGGTTATGAGATTGACGGGGCCTAAAGCGCGCTTGAGACTATGCTCGCCCGTATCACTCGCTTCCGCCATAAGAGCGTCCAGCGGCTTTGTCGCCAACAAATTGGCCATGCAGCGTTTCTCCTTTTGAACTATGTTCGGGCTTGATTACGTGCCGCGCTCCCGCGTGACCAGATAAAGTACACAGGAATCCCCAGCAACACAATGATCAGGCCCGGCCAAGTGTACTGTGGTTTGTAGCGCAATAATACGACATCAATGAACAAAGCCATCACTATATAAATGGCCGGCAGCACGGGATAGCCAATGGCGCGATAGGGACGTTCAGCCTGGGGCTGCGTGCGTCGTAGTACAAAGAGCGCGGCAATCGTCAAAATGTAAAAGACGAGCACGGCAAAAATCACGTAGTTCAGCAGATCGTTGTAAGTTCCGGAAAGGCACAAAATGCATGTCCAGATTCCCTGCACAATCAGCGATAACGCGGGCGTCTTATATTTAGGATGCACTTTGCCGACTGACTTGAAGAACAAGCCGTCCTTTGCCATGGCGTAGTAGACGCGGGCCCCGGCCAGGATCAAACCGTTGTTGCATCCAAAAGTCGAAATCAGAATTGCCACGGCCATAAGCGACGCGCCCATGGCGCCGAACATCCTGAGCATGGCGGCAGTCGCGACCCGGTCTTCGGCGGCAGTCTTAATCTGGTCCAGAGGAAGCACACCGAGGTAGATGAAGTTGGCTGCGATATAAAGCGCGATGACGATTCCCGTTCCCATGGCCAGAGACAGCGGAAGATTCCGCTTTGGATTTTTTACTTCACCGGCGGTGAAGGTCACGTTGTTCCAGGCGTCGGCTGAGAAGAGAGAACCCACCTGCGCTACCGCGAGAATAGTCAGCGTACCGACCATCGCGATCGGGCCGCCTACGCCAACTTGCACGGCATGTTGCGCGCTCAAACCGGCGTTACGCCAGAAATTAGTAAAGTTTGCTGCGACCGCTTCAGGGTTCCAGCCCACAAAGATCCCAGCCAGAATAAGCGCCAGCAGCCCCAACACTTTGGCGATGGTAAAGATGTTCTGTACCATCGCACCGGTCTTGAGTCCAAAGATGTTCAACACGGTGAGAAACACCACGATGATGATGCCCATCAGGTTCTGCGTGTTCAGCCCGACGTCCATATTGCCCAGGACCATTGGGCCAATTTTCCACGCCGGCACGTGCGCATGGTAGCCCAACCAATGGATCGCTGAAATCGAAGGAAAAAAGTGGCCCATGAACTTGCCGAAAGCCACACCCACCGCCGCAATCGTGCCGGTCTGAATCACCAGAAACAGTGTCCAACCGTAAAGGAAACCCCACAGCGGACCGAGCGCTTCCCGCAGATAGACGTACTGCCCTCCGGCCTTGGGCATCATGGCGGCCAGTTCGCCGTAGGAGAGCGCGCCCACGATGGTGAGAAAGCCCGTGACCACCCACGCCATGATCAGCAGCGCTGGTGAGTCCACTTCGCGCGCTATCTCTGCCGCTACGATGTAGACGCCTGAGCCGATCATGGAACCGATGACCAGTGTTGTAGCGCTGGTAAGGCCTAGGGCTTTAACCAGTTCGCCGCTGTCGTCCGCAGGCTTGGGGACGCTTTGGATTGTGGGTGTGGACATGTTCTGTATGTTTTACTCCAAAACCCGAATAAATTCCTCTAGAGCTTTCGCCGGAGATGCTAAAAGATCGGAAATCACGGCAATTGAGTCAGCTCCCGCTTCGAGCACTGCCCTGCAGTTCTCTCGGGTAATCCCGCCAATGGCTACCAGCGGCTTGGCTGTGGCTTTTCTGGCCTGACGCACACCTTCCAGCCCGAGCACGGGGTCAGGGTTGGCCTTGCCAGATGTCGCAAAGACCGGACCAATGGCAATATAGTCCACCGGCAGCAGCTCTGCGTGCTCTACCTGGGTCAGATTGTGAGTAGAAAAGCCGATCCAGAGCGGATTGCGCGGATTGGTATTGTCGATAGCTGCGTCAAAGATACGGCGCGCCGCTTCGGGAGCGAGGTCATCCTGACCCAGGTGGACGCCGTCTGCCTCGGCCGCGAGACACAGATCAGAGCGATCATTGATGATGAGCGTCGCCTTCTGCCTCGTGACTCGCCGCAACTCTCGCGCGCAGCTCAGAAACTGTCGTCCGGTTTGGATCTTGTCGCGATATTGAAACAGCGTGGCCCCGCCGCGCAGCAGTTCGCCGGTGAATTGAATCATGCTGTCCCCCGGATTGGAGGAACCGCTGAACTGCGCCGCGTCCACGATGGGATAGACGCGCGGAAGGTGGAGTCTCGGGTTCAACCCGCCAGCGCGGCTTCTTTGGCGCGCTGCTCCTGAAGCCGGGCAAAAAGGCGCTCCATAAATTTTGTATCGATGTGGCCGGCCTTGAATTCTTCGTCATCCAGAATCTGGCGATGGAGCGGGATGGTGGTATAGATCCCCTCCACAATGAACATTTCCAGAGCGCGCTTCATGCGCATGATGGCCTCCGCGCGGTCCTTGCCGTGCGTGATCAACTTGGCAATCAAAGAGTCGTAGTAGGGCGGGATCACGCCTTCGGCGTAGGCTGCCGTGTCGACGCGCACACCCAGACCACCGGGAATGTGGAAAGTCTTGATCTTGCCCGCAGAGGGCGTGAACTTCTCGGGATGTTCGGCATTGATGCGGCATTCAATGGCGTGTCCGCGAAGGCCCTTGCGATCCACTTTAGGAATGATTTCGTTAATCCTCCCCCCGGCGGCAATCAGAATCTGCGATTTCACCAGATCAATACCCGTCACCATCTCCGTGACCGGATGCTCCACCTGGATGCGCGTATTCATCTCAATGAAATGCAGGTTGCCGTCTTCGTCCATCAGGAACTCGACTGTGCCTGCATTCACGTAACCAATTTCCGAGAGGCAGCTTTCCAGTTTCCTGCCGATCTGGTGGCGCAACTCCTCCGTCACGCGGGTGGAAGGCGCTTCTTCCAGCAATTTCTGGTGGCGGCGCTGAATGCTGCATTCGCGTTCGCCCAGGCTGGTGACCTTGCCGCTATCGTCGCCCATGACCTGAAACTCGATGTGGCGCGGACGCTCAATGAACTTCTCCATGTAGAGATTGCCGTTGCCGAAAGCCGCCGCGGCCTCCGACTGCGCGGAATTGAAGAGGTTCTCGATTTCGGATTCCGCGCGAATTACGCGCATACCGCGGCCACCGCCGCCGGCTGACGCTTTCACAATCACCGGGTAGCCGATTTTTTGCGCCCACTCTCGCGCTTCGTCCGCGCTGGCGATCACCCCATCTGATCCCGGAAGAATAGGGACATGGGCCTTCTGCATGGCCTGGCGCGCTTTTTCTTTTTCGCCCATCAGGCGGATGACTTCCGGAGGCGGGCCAATAAACTTCAGGCCTGAGGTCTCACAGACTTCCGCAAAGTTGGCGTTTTCGCTGAGCAGACCGTATCCCGGATGGATCGCTTCCACGTTGGTGATCTCGGCTGCACTGATCACGGCAGGAATATTCAAATAGCTTTCGGAAGAACGGGGAGGGCCAATACAAACGGCTTCGTCCGCGAATCGGACGTGAAGAGAGTTGCGGTCAGCGTCGCTGTATACGGCAACCGTCTTGACGCCCAGTTCCTTGCACGCGCAAATCACGCGCAGCGCGATTTCTCCTCGGTTTGCAATCAGGATCTTATTGAACATTAGCTATGCCGGTCGGCTCCATCACTCTGCAAGACTTGTTTTGCGAAAAACATTCTGACGCAACAGCACTCAACCACGCGGGCGAACGGCGAAGAGCGGCTGGCCATACTCCACTGCCTGTCCATTGGAAACCAATTTCTTGACGACCTCACCGGCCATATCGGATTCAATCTCATTCATGAGCTTCATGGCTTCGATAATGCACAGTACCTGGCCGGCGGTCACAATGTCGCCAATCTTGATGAAAGGCAGCGCGCCAGGAGCCGGAGATTCATAGTACGTCCCCACTATCGGCGACTTCACGAGGTGGAGTTTCTCTTCGTCCGGCGTTGGGGTCGCGGATACGGCAGGACTTGCGGGCGCGGAAGCGGCAGCCACATGGACTGTGGGCGTGCCAGACGAAGGAGCCGGAGCCTGATGGACGATCACGCCTGCCGCAGGCGTCCCACGTTTGATCCTGACCTTCACATCTCCGCGTTCCAGTTCGAATTCCGAGATGTCCTTTTCGATCAGGAATTCAACAAGCTCTTTCAGCTCTTTTTGGTTCATGAATGTTGTCAGCTCTCCGAGTTCAAAGCTCGATCAGGTCCTTGGTGGCGGGAGTAAGGACCTCATGGCCGGATTCAGTGACCAGGACCATGTCTTCAATTCGAACTCCGCCTTCGTCGGGTATGTAAACGCCGGGCTCAATTGTGATTACCATTCCCGGCACAAGCTTCTGCTTTTGCCCTTTGGCCAGACGCGGCCCCTCGTGCACTTCAATGCCAACTCCGTGGCCAGTGGAGTGGGTAAAATACGCGCCATACCCCACTTTTTTCAGTACCTGGCGCCCCGCACGGTCCACAGCCCCAGCTTCCACGCCGGCCTTTACTGCCTGTATGGAGGCCATCTGGGCTTCCTTGACCGCCTCATACATGCGCCGACGCGGCCCGGAAACACGGCCCACATGGATGGTGCGGGTCATGTCAGAGCAATAACCGGCGAGTATAACACCGTAATCCAGGATTATAAATCCGCTGGCCGGCACCGGCTGAGACGAGGCACGCCCATGGGGCAGCGCCGAGCGCGGCCCGGCAGCCACAATCGTGTCAAACGACATTTTCTCGGCCCCTGCGGCGCGGGCTTGCAGTTCCAATTGTCCGGCAATGACGGCCTCGGAAATTCCGGGACGAATGATAGACAGGGCTGACCGGAACAAACCAACGCCCAGGGCGGCCGCCGCCTTCACTTGCTCAATCTCATCAAGGTCTTTGATTTCACGCAGTGCTTCGACCAAGCCGCCAACCGGCTTGAAACGAGTCTTTCTTCCCAGAAAATCTGCCAGACGACGCTGCGCGTTGAAGGAAATGTGTTCAGCTTCGAACCCCAACCTTGCGACTTTCGCTCTTTGTGCGCGCGTGCAAGCTTCAACCAGTGCCGGTTTCCTGGAGATCACGAGTTTGGCGCACTGGACTTCCTCTGCCGCTTGCTGGATATAGCGGCCATCGGTGCAGAAGACCGGCTTCTGACCGCCTTCCCCGGCGTGGACCAGCAAAGCGCCGGAACTGCCCGTAAAGCCGCAGAGATATCGGATGTTGGGGACATGCGTAACCAACAGGGCTTCCACGCCGGCCCTCTTGAGTTCAGCCGCGAGTTTTTGTTGGCGGAGAGCGTAGTTCATGTGCGTCTTTAAATATAGTCAGAGCGGCGTCGCGGAAGCTGGAATTTCGGTCCGCAACCGGAGAAATGCAAGGGTCAGCGAACCAGAGCGCAACCGGCAAAAATATGCCCCCGGTACGGACCGGGGGCGGTTAGATATGCGTTAGGTCTGCACGATCTTCGGCGTAATGAAGAAAATCAATTCCTGTGTCTGCGTGCTGACCAGGGTGTGGCGGAACAGGTGGCCCAAAAGTGGAATGTTGCCCAACAGCGGTACCTGGGAAATGGCCAACTGGTTGGATGTGGCAATGACTCCGCCAATCACGACCGTGCCACCGTCGCTGATCAGGACCTGCGTGGTGGACTGCGCCGTGTTCAAGACCGGGTTCAGTTGGGAGCCGTTGACTTTGCTGAAGTCGGGCGTTGTGTTCTCCACGTCAATATCGAGGAAGATGGTGTTGTCCGCGGTAATCTGCGGCGTCACTGTGAGCCGCAGCACGGCGTCAACGTAGGTTACGCTGGGCGGCCCGCCCAATTGCGCCGCCGTAACCACCGGAATCCGCTGGCCCTGCTTAATGACTGCCCTGATGTTGTTCTGGGTCATGATACGCGGACGGGAAAGCACCTTCGCCAGACCACGGCTCTCGGCCAGACTCAGAATAAAGTCTAAGCGAAAAAGACCCATATTGCTGACCAGAGACAATCCAGCATTACCGGCGGCGGGCAGGTTTGAGAACAGCGGAATTGCCCCTACCTTGGCCGGATCGAAAATCAAGTTCGGGTTAGAACTCGAGTCGACAATCGGACTGGTCTGTCCAGGAAGTCCGCCCACCCCATTGTGTTTATCGCCCCAGCCTGCGCCCAACTGCGTACCAATATCGCGGGCGAAGTTCCGGGTAGCGGAAACCACGCGGGCTTCGATCTCCACTTGAGGGGTCTTGCGGTCCAGGAGCGGTAACATTGCGTCAATCTTCGGGATCACACTGGGTATGTCTTCGATAATGAGCGCGTTGCTGCGTTCATCAGCAATTACGTCTCCCCGGGCCGAGAGAAACTTCTTGACGATTGCGACCACATCCTTGGAATGACCGTAACTGAGATAGCGCGTCACTGTCTGGCGTGGAACGGCCAAGGCCTGCGCATCCTGTTGCGCGTGCTTCGCTTCGGCCTCGGCGCGCATCGTATCGATCTTCGCGATGCGGAGAACGTTGCCCTGCAACTGGCAGTCGAGCCCATTATTGGAGAGCACGATCGCCAGCGCCTGGTCCCATGGAATGTCGTCCACGGCAAGAGTCAGGGTCCCCTGGACCGCCGGATCGAGAACTATATTGAGACCGCTAATTACATGGATGAGCTTGAAGAAGTCTTTGAGATCAATATCCTTCACGTCCATCGAGAAAGGCTCGCCCGTGTAGCGGCCTGTGGTACAGCCGCTGGCCATTTGCGGGGGAGCGCCAGCCGACGCTGGCGTCTGCGCCTGCTGCAGAAGCGCTTGATTCGCCAAAAGCGGATCCGAAACCAGACTTGCGCTCGCTAGGAATGGAGGTTTGTTGCTGGCTGGCGCCGAAGGACCACCATTTGAAAAATGGGCCGCCGCTTGTTCCGCGCGAGATTGCTCTGCCGGTTTTTCCGTTGCGTCGCCTTCAGTTTTCGGCTTGAAGGTCGGTGTCAGGAAAACCACTTCGGGCACCTTGGTAGAATCGGCCGGCTTTGCCGTTGCGGTCTGCACTGGTGTCCTGGTATCTATCGGTGCAGATCTGTCCTTATTGTTTGTGATGGACTCGCTCGTGGTGACCGGTACGCTGTTCGTCTCGGGCCCCGCTGTGGTCACATGAGCGGTTGGCGGAGGCGGCATGATCGTCTCTTTGCTGCCAACAACTTGAGTCGCGGCCACGCGGTTTGTCTCTACCGATGAAGTCTCCCGCGGTTTGCTGGCCGCGTCGGTACTCGTACCTTTCAGCTTGAGAATCAGTTTATTGGGCGCTGACGACACCTCGAAATCACGCGCGGCGATCAGATCCACGACTACGCGAGTTGCCGGCGGCGCGCTCTGATATCGGGCTGCCCGGACGTCTTTGATATTCGCGCTGTTTACGGGAATCTCACGCGAGTGCCCTTCCAGCACCGAATTAGGAATATCCAGTACCACGCGGTCCGGACCACTCAACTTCATGGTCTTTGCGGTAATGGGACCGTCCGCGCTGATTTCAACGCTGAACTCGTCTTTTCCGTGGACTACTGCTACGTTGCGGATGTGGCTTGCTTGGCTCACCGCAGCGGGTTTGAATGCCGGCGAGACCGGTTCAGACACGCTGGCCCTGGCGACCGTCTTGGCTTCAACGGGGCGGGCAACCGCTTGGGAAGCACCGCTTCCCGTAATGCGAACTTCGACTCCGTTCTCGACCTCCGAGACCTTCGCTTGTGCGCCTGGCGCCAAATTAAGTTCCACCCGCGCCACTTCAGTCCCGCTCGAATAGCGATAACCCAGGATGCGGTATGACAGCACGCCCGGCGCGGAGACGTTGTGCAAAGCGGTATCAGGACGCGATATCGAAACCCCGGCCAGGTCAACCAACATCAGGTTGTCAGTAGGACGGTACTCGGTATGAGTAAAAGTTCCGTTCGCCCGGATCGTGACGACGCCCGTTTGGTCGTGGCCATTCACCATCACTCCAGTCAGTTGCGAAACCGGAGCCGCTGCCGCCGTTGTCGCGACAGCTAACAAAGTAGTTCCCAGCAGTTGCTTTAGCCTCATCATTTCGTCTCCCACGCGGCAGCGTCTTCCGCCTGCGCGCCGCGGCCGTTGAGCGTTCAGTTCGCTCAACCGCTTAGAATTAGCCCCACCGTCACCTGACGGCTATACTACTTCCCCTTGGTTCGGCCCAGACTGCTTTGCTAGTTACTGTTTCAATACCCTTGATTACGACTCCAGCCCTCTGCACTACGAAGAGGGAACAATCTTTTTAACGACTTCATGTGCCGTGTCGTGACCACCCTTGTCCTTGGCGACTTCACGAAAGGTCACAGCATCTTTGGTAATTTTCACCACTGTGCCGTTCAGGATCTGGTCGTTCTCGCTCAACAGATACATGCGTCGCGTTGGCGTGAGCACAACGGCCATCAACTTTCCGTTAATGTCTTTCACAGTCCCGTGCAAACTCATGTCCGGAATCGATAAACAACGCTTGCCCACGGTGCACGGTGGACCCACTACCGAGGCGGACTGTTCGCCGGACGAAGTGCGAATCGGACTCACGAACGGATCCCTGCGCCCATGGGCACCTCCAAGTGGCTGAACGCCGGCGACGCTTGCGCCCCCGGAGGCACTGCTGCTTTTCTGGGTAGTGGTGGCCTTGAGGCCAGATTTCTTGACTTCCGTTTTGCTGGCGGGCTTCTTTTCCTTGGTCGAAGCTGCCGCTGTGCGGCCAGCGGGCGCTGATTTAACGATTTTCGGCGCTGACTTGTTGCCAGCGGTGGACTGCGCGGCAGGCCCCGTAGCTTTGCTCGTGGACTGTGCGGCAGACTTCGTAGCCTTGTTCGTGGACTGCGCCGCAGGCTTCGTAGCTTTGCTCGTGGACTGTGCGGCAGACTTCGTAGCCTTCTTTTTGGTAGTTGACGGTGCCGCGCTTGCTTTCGGGCCCGCGCTCGGAACATTGCCGGATTTCGTCTGCGTGGTGTTCTTGGCTGGTCCAACCGTCACTGGTTGCGCCGGAACAGGCGCAGGCTTGGCCGTGCTTGCGCTCGGCTTCTTTGTCGTCACTACCGGTGGTTTATTGTCGCCAGCGGGCGGATTCGCGGTCTGTGAAACCGCCCCGCTCGCCATGCCTGCCACAAGCGCCAAAATGTGAATCAGCTTCATCTCAGTTCCTTTAGTCCCTGCGCTTCTCATTCCCTTATTTCTTTGCCGCTGCCGGCGCCGGCGTTTCTGCCTGCTGGTCGTGACTGAAGAAAGTTGTCGCCGTGCAACTGGCTACCACGGACTCGCTGGGCGCGTAAGCATAGGCACTCTTGATCCTTGCCGGACCCGGCGACTTCACATTCGACATCTGCAGGTTGGTGATGTTGACGATCCTCTCCAGCCTGGCCACGCGCTCAAAGAAATTCAGCACCGAGTAGTACGGCCCATCAATGTCGATCGCGAATGGCACCTCACCATAAAACTCGTGATTGGCGCCCGCGACAGCCGTATAGCGGCGAATCTCGATGCCGGAAAGCGACGCCGTATCGTGCAACAGCTTGATGAACTGGTCGGCGTCCTTGTCTTCAGGAACGATCTTCTTCTCCACTTCGATCTCCCGTTGCAGGTCATCGATCCTCTTGTTCAGTTCACTCAACCGGGGCTCGTATTGCCGGAGCTGCTGGTTCTCCGCTTCCTTGTCTTTGATCTGCGCCTCGAGCGCCGTGTTCTTTTTCACAATGTCGGCATGAACCAGGTAGTACGCGCCCGCGGACAGCAGTCCGGCCACCAAGATCATGATTCCCAGTCGAGCTATCATCGGCATTTCGTCAAATTTCGCCATAATTCCGTCCTGAAGCCGTTATGTGGTCTTCTTGTCGATCTTGCCCATTTCGCAAATCAGTTCAAACCGGAAAGTCTGGATCTCTTTAGTCTGCGGATCTTGTGACGTTTCCTTGATCTCCACGTTCTTGAACGCCCCGGTCTTTCGCAGGTTGGCCATGAGGTCGGCCACAGCATTGGGGTTGAGCGCCGTACCCGTAAAGTCGATGTTTTTGCCATCGTTGGTCATAGCGTCGAGCCACACAGCGTCGGTCTTGTTCACTGTGTCAGCCACCAGATTCAGCATGCTGGCCGGACCCGATTGCGCATCTTTCAGCTTGTCGATCACGTTCACGCGGCGCTGAAACAGGTCTAACTTGCGCTTGCTCTCTTCATACTTGGCTTTCACGAGCGCCAACTTCTGGTTTTCCAGCTTCGCTTCCTGGAGCTGCTTCTCCAGTTTGTCGTGTTGCTGGTTCAGGCGGTAATACCAGAAATACATGCCCGCCAGAGCCAGGACCAATACCAGCAGTCCGAGAACCAACGAGTTCGGACCTTCGCCGCCACCGCCCATGGGCATGGCCGCGGGGGCCGAACGCTTTCCATCTCGGCGCCGGCTCTTTTGTGTTGGGAGGAGGTTTACTCGAATCATAGGTCGTCAAAACTCCTTAGGGCCAGGCCCACGGCTACCGCGAGTTGTCCCGGATTTCGGTCAATGATCTCGTTCTCAACTGCGTCCACGGACGGCAGAATTCTCTGGAAAGGATTCAGCACTTCCACCGCCAGCGAAAACTCCTGGCGCAAAGCCTCCAGAAGCCCCGGCACCTTGCACGATCCACCGGCGATGTAGATTTTCTCGATATGCTCGCCCACCGCCGTCGCGCGAAAGAAGTCAAAAGTCTTTTGAATTTCCAGCACGATGATTTCCGTTACTTGATGCAGGATCGGCAGTTTAGCGTCTTCGCTCACGGTGCCGACCTTGCGTCCCAGTTTGAGGCTTTCCGCATCATCAAAGCTGAGATCAAGCTCCTTCTGCAGTGAGTCGGTGTATTGGTTGCCGCCGATGCTGACGTCACGCGTGAAAAGCGGCGTGACGCCCTTCACAATGTTGATGTTCATCACGCTGGCGCCAAGGTTCAGCAATGCCACCGTGGAATCCGCAGCCGGCTGGTAGTTGTACTCGTAACAGTTCTGCAGCGCGAATACATCAATGTCCACTACCGCGGCCGACTTTCCCGCCAGCGAAAGGACGTTGGTGTAATTCAGGATCTTGTCCTTCTTGACTGCGACCAGCAGCACGTCCATCTGCGATCCCGTGTCTTCCGGGTTCAGGATGTCGAAGTCCACGCTGACATCCGTAATGTCAAAAGGAATGTGCTGCGCCGCTTCGGTGTTGATGCTCTCCGCCAGTTCGCTCTCGCTCATTGCCGAAACACTGATTTTTTTAACAATGACCGAGTGGCCGCTTACTGAGGTAGCCACCTGACGCGACTTGATGCCGCGCTCGCCGAATATCTTGCTGATTGCGCTGGATACGCTTCCCGAGTCGACGATCATGGAATCAACCACAATGTCGCTGGCCAGCGGCTCCACGCCCAGATGCGATACCTGAATGTCGCCACGAGTGCGCTTCAGTTCAATGGCCTTGATGCAACTGGAGCCTATGTCCAATCCGACAATCGATTTTGCTGAACCGATTCCAAACATGCTATCCGCCTTATTTGCTTCCTGATTTCTTTCCTTGCCCTGCGCCGCTTACCGTCCGGCAACTGCTTTCGCCGGCCTGGGCTTCTTTTTTGCTCCGCCCATATTCATGGTGCTCTTTTGCTCCATCCACTGGTCCAGGATCGTCTTCTTGAACTTCCAGCGGTTCCCGAGCTTAAAAGCAGGGATCTTTTCTTCGGTTACATACTTGTAGAGAGTGTCAGGACTGACGCCCAAATACTGCGACGCCTGACGGATATTCATTACCTCGCGCGAATCAGCTCCCATAGTTGTTACCTTTCCACAGAGTGTTACTCGGCCTCAAGCAGGCCTGTGGAGGAGTTCCTTTGTCTTCTCGGGGGGGAAAACTTCGGGTCGAGCGAGTTATATCTAGGTCAACGTGGGTAGGTCAAGCGAGAACTTCTGGTTTCGTCTGGGTTTTCCGGTATATCTTTGGTTCACAGCGGCTTTTATGGCCAGAGAACCTCAAAATGCTGAGTCAAGGAGGTCTGAAACCACAAGTTATAGTGGTGTTGATGCACAAAGTTCATTTTTTTGCCCGAGTTGTTACTAAGGACGTAGGGACAATCTTCCGAGGTTCACCCTAACGTACAATACAGGACGATCCCCGGTATGCACCGAAAGTAATGGAAACACGATTCTTAAGTGCCCGAAAACGGTATCTGGCGGACCCGTTGCATTGCCCATCTCAATGCAACTCATAGATAAAACAAGAGATAACTTCAGTCATTGTTAAAAATGGATTAGAAATTTCGGAGGCCAGCGACTTGGACTTCGTCCCCGTGGAATTCCGAAAATTCATCGCTGGATAGCAATGGGCCGCACAGTAGCGGCCCCGCTATGAGATCACACTTATCTGGCGCTCTTGGTCGACGCGCGAGAGCAAAACGCCGCAACCAGCAGTCCACCCATAATCGCCACGTTCTTGAGGAAATTGCTCATCTGCATTTCCCGAACATCGCCTTGGAAGGCCCAAAAGTTGTGAAAGGTGAGCGTTACCGGCACCATCCATAACGCCATCACAATAGCAACGTACCTCACCTTGTAGCCGGTGATCAGCAACAGGCCGCCGCCCAGTTCAATCGCGATGGTCAACACCAGCGCAACCGTGGCCAGCGGAATGCCTTTGCCCGCCATCATGGATGCGGTTTGCGAGAAGTGCATTAACTTCCCAAAGCCGCTAAGAATGAAAATTACGCTCATCAGCAAACGTCCCAGGCCCAACCCAATACTTTCCATCGGATACTCTCCTTTTTATTGGATATCAAAGTGTTCCGGATGCACCAGGGGATCAGACTTCACCAAGACAGTATGGCCGGCAACCTCTTCCAGTTCCTGCAACCACCGTCCGTTGGTCGCTTTCAAGACCTTGGCTACTTCAGGGTTGACGCGCAACATCACGTCGCGCTCGAAGTGACGGCTCATCTTACGCATCTCCACGTAAATCTCATTGCAGACAGTACTCACGGACTTGATCATGCCCGTAGCGGAGCAGGTTGGGCAAGGCTGGCCGAGCGTGCGTTCCAGCGACTGTTTCACGCGCTTGCGCGTAATGGCGACCAGACCAAAATCGTTGAACTGCAGCACCTTCGATGGCGCACGGTCAGCCTTCAGGGCTTCTTCCAGCGCTTGCATCACTCGCTGGCGGTTTTTGCGCTCGTCCATGTCAATGAAGTCGATCACAATGATGCCGCCCAGATCGCGTAGCCTGATCTGGCGCACAATTTCTCTGACCGCATCGATGTTGGTCTTGACGATGGTGTCTTCCAGCCGTGAAGTCTTTCCCACGAACTTGCCGGTATTAATGTCGATCGCCACCAGCGCTTCCGTCTGGTTGATAACGATGTAGCCGCCGCTCTTGAGCCACACTTTGGATTTGAGCGCCTTGTTAATTTCGTCGGTGATGCCAAACTGCTCGAACAGCGGAGTGTCTTTCGTATAAAGCTTCACCCGCTTCAGCATCGACGGCTGGAAGCGGCTCACGAAGCGCACGATCCGCTCATACTCCTGCTCGGTATCAACCCACATGGAACCGAAGCTGGCGGTGACCTGGTCGCGCAAGATGCGTTCGACCAGATTCAGATCGTGGTAGAGCAACGACGGCGCTTTTGAGGACTCCGCACGCCCGCGAATTTCGTTCCACAAATTGATTAGAAAACGGATGTCCGCCCGCAGATCGTCCTCATTCGCTCCTGCCGCCGCCGTGCGGACAATAAATCCGCCATGCGACTCGCCGCGCTCGCTGAGCACGATGCGCTTCAGGCGCTGGCGCTCTTCATCGGACGCGATCTTCCGCGAGACTCCGGTGTGATGCACGGTGGGCATGTAAACCAGAAACCTGCCCGGCAGCGCGATGTGGCTGGTGATGCGCGCGCCTTTCTTGGCGATGGGCTCTTTGGCAATCTGGACCAGAATTTCCTGGCCTTCTTTCAGCAGATCACTTATGACCGGCTGCTGCCGTGGAGTAAATTGTCTTGGACGCCCGCGCATGCGCCGTCCAGGACGGCGGTTCTGGCGGTCGCCGCGCCGGTCGGTGCGCTGCTGGTATCCGGCGGTGCCGGCGGAAGCACGCTGCTCGGCGCGCGCCCCTTCGGGCTCTTCGGATTCCGCCGTGGCTTCCAGTTCCTCGTCGTCATCGGCGAGTTCTACGGCCATGACTTCCGCACCGTCTTCGCCCTCTTCAGACTGTTCGTCACCCCCGAGTCCCTCGGACTCATAGTCGCCGGTCGCACGCTCATTCAAATGGGCGTCGCGTACGGCCTCGGTGAGCTCGGTCCCCATGGGAACATCGAGGACCTCTTCTTCCAGTTCCTCGTCGTCCGCGAGGTCCATGTGTTCTTCAAACTCAGGAATCTCGCTCTCGTCTTCGTCGATTACTTCTTCTTCCATCACGCCAGCGCCTGACGCATGCCAGGGACTGCGCTCGTGAGAGTCAGCTTGCACTTGGGGATGATCAGCGCCCGCAGATGCTTTTCCAGTGGCCGCCGGAGCTTCGTCGCCAATCTCAGCCGTAGCTGCCTGATCGCGTTGCGGTTCGTCGTCGCGTCGCGGTTGCGTGATTTGTGGATGTTGCTCAGCCTGCGGCAACGGCGTCACAGGCGATTCGATAATGGCCGCTACAACAGGCTCTTGAGCTTTCGGTTCTTCAACCACCGCTTGGGGAACATGCTCTGCGTGGACTTCCGCAGCATGGTCGGCAACCACAACTTCAGCGTGATGAGGAGCTGCTTGCTCGGCCTCAGGCTGTTTCGGAACAAAAACTTCCTCATGCGTCTGGGCAGGTGTTATCGGTGGCCGGCTTTGCCGCCTCAACGGCTGTTCACCGTGCTTGTACTTCGCGATGGTTTCACCTGGCAGCACCATGGCGTCCGGTGAAATTGGAGCATTTTGGACAGAGTACTCGGTCGATGGCTTGGGCCGGTTTGAGGGCGGCGGCGATGTCTGCGTCCGGCTGGATGGAGCCGCCTCAGTGTGTGCCTGGTACTTTGAGAGTGACTCGCCGGGCAGGATGATAGGCGGGAGTTCAGCCGCAGGCTCGTGATGCTCGTGGCGTTGTGGACGCTCGAAATGTTCGCTGCGCTCCGCGACTTCCGTTCGCGCCTGGGAAGCAGGCTCCTGCGGTTTCGGTTCGCGCTCTTCCCGATCGGGAAAGTGTCCGCGTCCGCCGCGGCGACGGCGGCGGCCACGCCACTTGCGTGCGCCTTCGCGCTCGCCGACCTGGCCCGGGCCGCTCTCTCGAGTTTCCGCGGTTTGCTCGTTTGGGGTGTCAGCCACCAGTTCGGCGGGTGGAATGACCTCGTCTGCCTCTATCGGGGCGTACCGCTCTTCCGTCCGCTGCACCGGACCGCGTGCAGGACGTGAGGTGCCCTGGTCAATGACGTCAACTTCTTCGTCTTCTTCGAGCAGGAAATCCGTGACGTAAAGAAAGGCGTCACGCTCAAGGCCAATGTCTACGAACGCGGACTGCATGCCCGGAAGCACGCGGGTAACGCGCCCTTTGTAGATGGATCCGGCGAGCGTGTATTCGTTTTCACGCTCGAAATATATTTCAGCTAACTGGTCTTCTTCGGTCACCGCGACTTTGGTTTCGTGCGGCGTGGAAGATACAAATAGTTCTTTGGACATTCATTCTCTCCGGCCTGGACATATGCCAGGCAAATCGGCCGGGAGAAGGAGAGGAGACAATCGCAATCTGCCTATGACTTTGAAGAATCTTTGCACCTTGGCATTCCGGGTTTGTGGCCACTCAGCAACTCGCGGGGCCGTTACCCGCCCGGAAACGCTTTCTGAATCCTCTCCGGCTCTCACTTGGGCCGGTCGCCATCCTTAGACGTGAAGGCGTAACGTTAAATCTTTTCGTTTCTGCGTCCTGCGGACGCGTGATTTTTTAGTTCACGAAACGGCGCATGCGAATGTTCATGACAATACCCAGCGCCAGAAACGTGAACAACAATGACGAGCCACCATAGCTCATCAACGGCAAAGGGATTCCGGTGACAGGCATAAAGCCAACCACCATGCCGGCGTTGACCAGGACATGGAAGAACAGCACAGCCACCACACCCATCACCACAAACCCTCCCGCGCGATCAGGCGCAGTCTGAGCGTTGTGGATCAAACGCGTCAACACCATGAAGTATAGCAGCAGCAGACCCACCGCGCCTACAAAGCCGTGCTCCTCGGCCCAGGCGGCGAAGATGAAGTCGGTATGGGTCTCTGGCAGGAACTTACCCTGGGTCTGGGAGCCGCCGCGGATTCCGCGCCCCCATATGCCCCCGTGCCCCACCGCAATCTTGGATTGCTCCAGTTGATATCCCGACTTCTGCGAATCGGCTTCGGGGTGGAGAAAGGTCGTCAGGCGGTCCTTTTGGTACGGACGCAAACCATAGTGCCAGATGGCAGGCATAAGCACGCCGGCCACTACCAGAATGATCGCGGCATGGCGGAATTGGATTCCGCCAAGGAACAGGGCCATGATCGCGACCGGTACATAGGTCAGCGCGGTCCCTAAATCCGGCTGTTTGAGCACCAGAAGCATGGGTACAGCCGCGATCAACCCGGCCTTGACTACGTCCTTGAAGGTCGTGGTGTGTTCATTGTCCAGGCTGAAGTACCTGGCCAGCACCAGAATCAGCACTAGCTTGACCCATTCGGAAGGCTGAAAATGCTGGCCGCCTGGAAGTTGTACCCAGCGTCTCGCGCCGAGATACTTTTTCCCAAAGAGCGTAACCGCAAGCAATGCAACGATCGCGCCAATATAAAACCAGTGTGACCGCTCCAGCAACGCCTGATAATTAATCAGGCTGACCAGGAACATCACAACCAGACCGCCCAGTATCCAGTAAATCTGCTTGACGTAAACACCGGCGAATTTTGGCGTACCGTAGGTCGTGCTATAGATCTCAACAACGCCGAGCATACAGATGAGCAGGACAAAGCCCAGCAGCGTCCAATCAAAATCGCGAAAAGAAAGAAAACGCCGCATCAGTTCCTGTCCGGAGCCATCCCTGCTGAGGGTTTCTTCGGCGTCTCACTATGCGTTGCGCCTAATTTTACGCGTAGTGTGCCGCCATGGATAGAATTCTCCGCCACCGCTGAGGTTGAATCATCGTCGTTTGTCCCAGGCGAGTTCCAGACAGAAGCCATAGGGACGGAGTCGGGCGAGTTTTTGTCGCTAAAGAGCGTTGGATTGTTGCGCAGGTGGCGCTGCTTCTCGACAAATGCCTTGATGACCTGAGACGCCGTTCTTCCGGCAATCGCGCTGTTCAATCCATGCTCGAGAAGCACCGCGACCACGATCTCAGGATTGCGCCGCGGTGATACACCTACGAACCACACGTTGTCATTGAATTCAGCGCCTAATTTGCCTTTGCCCTCGCGGAACGCGTGACTTACCACCTGGGCCGTGCCGGTCTTTCCCGCCAGGTCCACGCCTTGTATGTGCGCGCTGCTGGCAGTTCCGCCGGGATTGACCACGCCCACCATGGCGTCGGTGATGGTTATCCAGTTCCGCGGATCCAGCGGTATGCGGATCGCATCCGAGGTGCTGGATACCGCCATTTTTCTATACTGCTCGGGTAGTTGGTCAGACGCAACCACGTGCGGACGATAGAGGACTCCTCCCATCGCGATGCCACCGATGGTATGCGCAAGCTGTATCGGCGAAGTCACGACCGCGCCCTGTCCAATGCCAACGGGAATCGTCTCGCCGGCATACCACTTCTGATGAAAGTTTCGGGCTTTCCATTCTTCCGAAGGGATGATGCCGCTGACTTCATTCGGCAGATCAATCCCGGTCTTGCTTCCGAGTCCCAAAGCCTGGGCCCACTTCGAGATTTTTCCAATGCCCAGGCGCTCCGCCAGAGTATAGAAAAATGTGTCACAGGATTGCGTGATTCCCTTGGAGATGTCCGTGGCGCCGTGCTTGCCGTGACAATGATAGTAGTGCCCATAGAACTCGGCGCCGCCTCCACAGTTCACGCGCAGGGTCTGCGCCACCCCCTCCTGCAATCCGGCCACGGACATCACGATCTTGAAAACGGACCCTGGCGCCAGTTGCGCCTGAATGGCCTTGTTCATGAAAGGGTGCGCAGGATCGGTGACCAGCCGGTTCCACTCATCGCGCGAAATGCGCACGGAGAAGTGATTCGGATCGTAGACCGGGCGGCTGACCATGGCCAGGATTTCGCCACTGCGCGGGTCCATGGCGACAATAGCGCCTTCATGGCCCTCGAGCGCCAGTTCCGCCGCTTTTTGCACGTCAAGATCGATCGTCAGCTTGAGCGATCTGCCCACCGACGGTGGATCCTCGCTGAGCTTCCCCAGTTCCCTGCCCTTGCTATCGACGAGCACGCGGCGAGAGCCGTTCTTGCCCATCAGTATGTCGTTGTAGAACTGCTCCACGCCTGATTGGCCAACGATGTCGCCCGGCTCATAGAGCTCAAACTTCGCCGAGTTGAGCATGTCTTCGCTGACTTCACCCACGTAACCAATCAAATGCGACATGAAACCGTTTCGCGGATACAAGCGCCGATAGGCCATCATGGTTTCCAGTTCGGGAAACTCATCGCGATGCGATTCGATGAACGCGCGCTCGTCTGGCGTGATGTCTTCTTTGATGATGATGGGCCGGAATGTCGGCTCGTGGGCAAGCTGGTACTTGCGGATCTTGTCGCGAATCTCGTCTGCCGAAATATGGAGTCCGACGGCGACACCGGCTGCGTCAGCGTTCAGGTCGCGCATCTGATCGCGGAGCAGCAGCGCCGAGAACGATGGGTAATTGTCCACCACCAGTCGGCCTTCACGATCATAGATCTTCCCCCGCGGCGCAAGTATGGGAACGCGGCGAACGCGGTTCTGTTCGGCGCGCACGGAGTACTCATCGTTGTTCGCGATTTGCAGCCGCCACAATCCAAAAGAGAGCAGCAGGAAAACAACAAGCACCATGTACTGCACTACTGTGAATTTGATGGACGATATTTTTTCGTTGCGTCCGAACATACTCTCTGGAGGGCTTGATCGCTGAACGGAAACGCGAGTCTATTTTCGCCGGAGGGAAGCCCTACTTAGAGTACCGCATTTCAGCGCGCCACGGGATAGAAGAAATGCCTCAAGAACGTTACAAGAGGGTTACGTACGTTGCTTGAGCCGGTCCAACCCGGCGAAGAGCACCACGGCCAGCAGGCCGTTCGAAAAAGCGGCCAGGAGCATATGTCCCCAGGCCCAGGGTTCGCGCACCCCTACCAGCCCAACATCAATCAACGCATATACCGCCTGATGGAGAAAGTAAAAGCCGAAAGTCATCAGGAAGCGAGAACCGGGATTCTCGACATCGAGCTTTACGCCGATCGACGATGCCACATAGCCAATGATGGTCTTGGAGATCCCAAACAAGCCAATCGGATGGTGGGTCAGGGCGTCCTGCAGCGTTCCTATCACCGCACCGGTCAGAATTCCGGGAATCGGACGCCGGCGAGCCACGGCGAAGAAGATCGTCACCAGCAAAGGCAGATCAAATACCGCAATGAACTTGATTTTCAGCGGAAAATACGCCTGCACGAACAGCGCGGCCAGCGGAATGCCAATGGAAACTAGAAGGCTAAACCGATGTACCTCAATCTCTTCACGTGACGTAGAAACCAATGCGCTATTCATTGCGGCGGCTTCTCCGCCGGGAGCGTCTGCGGTGGGGGCGGGGGCTTCTTTTGCGTGGCGCCAGTCCCGGAATCAGGCGGTTTAACTTTGTGGACCTTTGGAGTCGCGTTGGTCCCGGGTTGGGTTGGTGCGCCGACCTGGCCTTCCTTGATCTTGTTATCGGGATTCACTTCGGCCTTGGGCACACTGGGAAGCCGCTGTGCCAGGACCTCGGCGGCGCGGGGGTTGGTCGACCCGCCAGCCACACTCGGGCTCTCTTCCGCGACCTTTGTAATCACCAGAACTTCTTCCAGACGATCGAGATTGGCCGCTGGCTTGACCTTGATGCGCAGAAAAGGCTCGCTATCATGGTCGGCGATGGCGCTGGCCACTGTGCCAACTGGCAATCCTTTCGGATAAATCTGGTCACCACCACTGGTGACGATCTGCTCACCCGCCTGGACTGACTCGTCAGACATTACGTCATTGATCTGTGTCTCGCCCAGGCCACGGCCGTGCAATACGCCTTGCAAGCGGGCGTTCACCAGGATCACGCCAGCGCCGCTTTCACGATCGTTAATCAGCAGGACCTGCGAACTCAGCCGGTATACTTCCCTGATCTTGCCGACGATTCCATCCGGCGTGATCACCGGCATATTCGGCTTCATGCCATCGCGCAGCCCTTTGTCGATGTAAATGACGCGCGACATTTCGCTTCCGCTGGTGCCGATCACCTGCGCCGCCACCGTCTCCGCGATGAACCGCTGCTTGAACGCGAGCAACACCTCAAGGCGGCGCGCCCGTTCTGCATCTTCTCTCAGCCGCGCCTGCTCCAGCTTCATGCGGTCGATCTGTTCCTGGAGCTCACGGTTCTGTTTACGCACGTCGTGCAGATCAATATAGTTATGCCAGCTGTTGCGGAAGAAATGGCCGGTCCCGACAAAAGCCCTCTCTACGGGTGTGATGGCGGTAACGGTCCATCTGCGGATCAGGCGAGTGTCGCCGGCTCCTTGCGCTCCGGAAGCGTCGGACCGCTTGATCTGGGTGGCTAGTGCGATGACCTGAATGAACAGGACCGCCATCAGGATGAGCGGGTTTCTATAACGGCTGTAAAAGCTTTCCATGGTGCTTAAGGAAGGGCCCGCCGGAGCTGAAGTACTACCTGGTCCTGTCCTGACTGAGTGCTACTCAATTGAAATTTTCCGCAAGAGCTTGAAATCGCTGAGCATTTTTCCGGTACCCAGCACCACACTAGCCAGCGGATCGTCGGCAATCGAGACCGGCAAACCGGTTTCCTCGCGGATGCGTTTGTCCAGATTCTTCAGCAGCGCGCCCCCGCCGGTGAGAACGATTCCGCGATCGCTGATGTCAGCACTCAACTCGGGCGGTGTCCGCTCCAGGGCCACGCGCACTGCATTCATGATGGTGCTGATGCATTCGCTCAACGCTTCGCGAATTTCGCTGTCGTCAATGGTGATGGTCTTGGGCACGCCTTCAATCAAGTTTCGCCCTTTGATTTCCATGGTCAGCGGCTTTTCCAGCGGATATGCCGAGCCAATCTCAAGTTTGATCTGCTCCGCCGTGCGCTCGCCGATGAGCAGGTTGTACTTGCGCTTGAGGTAATTCATGATGGCTTCATCCATCTGATTACCGGCCATGCGAACGGAACGCGAATAGACGATGCCGCTCAGTGAGATCACGGCAATGTCCGTGGTGCCGCCGCCGATATCAACCACCATGTTGCCGCTGGGTTCAGTGATCGGCAGGCCGGCGCCGATCGCGGCAACCATGGCCTGTTCCACAAGGTGCACTTCACTGGCTTTGGCGCGATACGCCGAATCCATGACCGCGCGTTTTTCTACTTGCGTAATCTCGGAAGGCACGCCGATCACGATGCGCGGATGCACCATCATCTTTCTGTTGTGCGCCTTCTGGATGAAGTAGTTCAGCATCTTTTCCGTAACTTTGAAATCGGCGATCACTCCGTCCTTCATAGGCTTGATGGCAACAATGTTGCCGGGCGTGCGGCCGAGCATCTCTTTGGCTTCTTTGCCTACTGCTTCCACTTCTCCGGTGTTCTTGTTGATGGCGACAATCGAAGGCTCATTCACGACAATGCCTTTGCCTTTGGCATAGACCAGCGTGTTCGCGGTTCCCAGGTCGATCGCGAGATCGCTGGAGAACATGCTGAAAAGTGAACGCAAACTGTGAATACGTGAATTATCTGACTTGAAACCGTTTCCCGACATAACTGCTTCTTTTCGCCTCTGATTTTCCTGTAGCGCTCTCACTGGACCGCCGGACTTACAAACTGCAATTGAATACTTTGGAACAAAAATGACGCCGCGACAATACGAGATTCTACTGGATTACGACCGGCTGCGTTTTAGTATTCACGCCGCCTCTGCGATTTTGTGCCGTGATGGTCAATATATTAAGCCCGGTCGGCAGGGGGTTGGTGAAATGATGGAAGCTCCCATCCGCGTCGATGGCCGCAACCTCCTGTCCGTTGACCATGACCCTGGCATTCGGCTCCGTCTTTCCCCGGATTTCGATGAGGTGCCCGTGCTGGATGAAGGGCTCAATCTCCAGCGCGATATTCACCTTATCTTCTCCCTTGGGAATCACGGTAAATCGGTTTTTATCGCTATCTACGGACTCTTTGCCGCCGTCCCCGATGGACTGGACAACCCAGTAGTAAATGCCTTCCTGAAGTCCGTTCAGCTGGATCTGGGGTGAGTCCACCAACTGATCCAGCACCAGCGATGAAAAATACTGGTTCTTTGAGATCTTGAGACGGTAATGCTGGACGCCATCCACCGGCGACCACGAGAAGTCCACTGGCTTCCCCTTGCTGCCGACAAAAATCGGCTGCATGTTGGAAGGCTCAATCAGCACCGGGGGGCCGATCTCTTTGGTTTTGGTCAGTTTAGAAGATTCCGCAAATGAAACCCTTTCGTAGTTGCCGGCTTTCACGGTTTCACCGTTGCGACTGATATCAGCCGAGCCTCGCTTGATCAGAATCCCGTGCTGGTCGTGCCGCTGGTCGTTCAATACTTCTGCGGTGGTCTCGGACGACAGGGTTGCGGTGGCGCCCGCGACCGTGACTTGAGACTTGGATCCCTGGCTCATGCTTGAGGTCGCCAGGTCCACGGTGCCGGTCGTTACCTGCACGGCAACACTGGTCTGCAGCGCTGCGTTGACCGAGTTGTCCTGGACCACAATCAGCGAGTCCGGTTTAACCGTGTAGTTGGTGCCATCGGTCAGGACGATCTTGGCGATCCCCTCAGCGCCGGTTTGCACCACATCGCCCTTTTCCAGCGTTACGTTGTAATCGGCCTTGACCCAGCTGTTGGTGCTGGTTTTCTTTACCTTGACGGTGCCGTCGATGTTCGTGAAATGAGCTTGTTGCGGCCCGACCTCGAGACCGGCATTGTGAGCGCCCGCAGTCCCGCTTATCTTGTTGAGAATTCTCTCCGCGGAGAACTCGACCGACTGCACCAGCCGGTTCATGGTATCGGGAAAGGCAAAGTACATCACGACCGCGGCCAACCCTAACACAGCGAGCAGGGCAAAAAAAACGCTGCGGTAGGTTATGGTTACGTAGGAAATCTGAAAGGCGAGTTTTCTTCTCTTCTGTGCCACTGCCTTACGTTAGGGGAGAGTTTCCAGTCACTACAGAGTACCATATCTCCGAGACCCGAAAATCAGGCGTTCCCGTCCCGTCTTCCGGCGCTCTGAGTGGAGGGTCCCCAGGCCTTTGCTCCCGCTCTGCCCTTTACATCTACATTAGAGCAGGCAAAGTGCGCGCCCGGAATTGTTTGTCTTGGTTCTCCACGCACGATAGTCCCTGCCCGTACGGTCGGCGCTAACCCGTTAGCCGGGCTTCCGTGTAGAATTTCAGTGATCATGTCTTCACAAACTCATCCCGCAGCAGGTCTGGAAGCTTTTCGATCCCGGATTGAAGCCCGTACAGCGAAAATCGGCATTATTGGCCTTGGTTACGTTGGCCTGCCCCTGGCTTTGCTTTTCAATGAGGAGAAGTTCCCGGTAACCGGTTTCGATATAGACGGCGAAAAGGTCAAGGCGCTGAACGAGGGGCGGTCTTACATCTACAGGATTCCGCAGACTGAGATTGCCGCGGCGCGGGGAACAGGCTTTTCCGCCACAACCGACTACGGTCAAATCGCGGACATGGACGCCGTCATCATCTGCGTCCCCACCCCATTGAACGAATACCACGAACCCGACCTGAGCTACATAACTGCAACGGCGGGCGCCATTGCGCCACATTTGCGTGCCGGACAGATCATCGTTCTCGAAAGTACGACTTATCCGGGCACAACCGAAGAAGTGCTGCTGCCCATTCTGGAGGCCGGCAACTCCGCCGGACTCAAAGCGGCGCGCGGCGCAGAGAGAAACAGCAAGACTTTTCTGGTGGCCTTCTCTCCTGAACGTGAAGATCCAGGCAATGACACGGTTGCCCGGCGCGACATACCCAAAGTGGTCGGGGGCGTGAATCCGGCCGCCTCAGAGATCGCAGGCGCGCTGTACAACACAATCTTCAATCGCGTGGTCCCGGTCTCTAGTCCCGCTGCGGCCGAGATGACCAAGCTGCTGGAGAACATTTACCGCTGCGTCAACATCGCGCTGGTCAACGAACTGAAACTGCTCTGCCTGCGCATGGGTATTGATATCTGGGAGGTCATCCAGGCGGCGTCCACCAAGCCGTTCGGGTTCCATCCGTTCTATCCCGGGCCAGGGCTCGGCGGGCACTGCATTCCCGTTGATCCGTTTTATCTTTCCTGGAAGGCCAAAGAGTGGGATTTCCACACGCGCTTCATCGAATTGGCCGGTGAAATCAATACGGCGATGCCATATCACGTGGTTACGTCTGTCGGCTCGGCGCTCAACCGCCACAAAAAAGCGCTCAATGGATCGAAAGTCCTCGTTCTCGGCGTGGCCTACAAACGCGATATTGACGATCTTCGTGAATCTCCATCGCTCGCGATTATTGAAGAACTGCAAAAACAGGGAGCAGACGTCGCCTATAACGATCCTTACTTCCCCAAGGTCGGGCGCGGACGCAAGTACAACCTGCAGATGACCTGCACGCCACTCGACAACCTTGCCCAATTTGACTGTGTGCTGATCGTAACCGACCACTCGGATTACGACTATGCCGCAATCGTCGAGCAATCCAGGCTGGTAGTTGATACGCGCAACGCAACGCGCGGAATTAAGTCAGAGAAGATTGTGCACTGCTAACGTCCGATTTTCTTCGTTGCGCAATCCCAGAAAAGGGGCATTTGGCTAATTGCTAATGCCATTTGCTAATTGGTTTTCTTACAGCGCGCTCATGTTCGAGAGGAACTCCGCATTCGACCGTGTCTTACCCATTCTTTCCGTCAGCAGTTCCATGGACTCCACGGGCGAGAGCGGATTCAACACGCGGCGCAGCACCCATGTGCGGGCGAGGTCTTCCTTGGGAATAATCAATTCCTCTTTGCGCGTTCCGGAGCGCTGGATATCGATGGCCGGGAAGACGCGTTTGTCGGACAGCTTGCGGTCCAGGATGACTTCCATGTTGCCCGTGCCTTTGAATTCCTCAAAGATCACATCATCCATGCGTGATCCGGTTTCAATGAGCGCCGTAGCCACGATGGTGAGCGATCCGCCCTCTTCAATGTTGCGGGCCGCGCCAAAGAAGCGCTTAGGGCGCTGAAGCGCATTAGAATCGACGCCGCCGGAAAGCACTTTGCCTGAAGGCGGGACGATGGTGTTATAAGCGCGAGCCAGACGGGTGATGGAATCGAGCAGGATTACCACGTCGCGTTTGTGCTCGACCAAGCGCTTGGCTTTTTCGATCACCATCTCGGCAACCTGCACGTGGCGCGCTGCGGGCTCGTCGAACGTGGAAGAAATGACTTCGCCTTTCACCGAGCGCTGCATGTCCGTAACTTCTTCCGGACGCTCATCAATCAGCAGAACAATCAACACGACTTCGGGGTGATTGGTGGTGATTGAGTTCGCAATATTCTGCAGGATCATGGTCTTGCCCGCGCGCGGCGGTGAAACGATCAGTCCACGCTGTCCTTTGCCGATCGGGGTAAGCAGGTCCATCACACGAGCGGTGAAGTTGTCTTTGACTGTTTCCAGCTTGAGACGCTCCTGCGGATAGAGCGGCGTCAGGTTGTCAAACAGGATCTTATTGCGGGCCTCTTCCGGCGATTCGAAGTTGACCGCCTCGATCTTGACCAGGGCAAAATACTTTTCGCCCTCATGCGGCGGACGCACCTGGCCGCTGATGGTGTCTCCCGTTTTCAGGTCGAACTTGCGGATCTGCGAAGGCGAAACATAGATGTCGTCCGGACCGGGCACGCCTTCAGCAAAGATGTGGCCTTCTTTTTCGCTCTGCGCCTGCAGGATCTTGAAGATCAAGTCCTGTTTGCGCAGACCGCTGGCGCCGGGCAGGTCCAGGGCACGAGCAATCTTGGTCAGCTCGGTAATATTTTTTTCTTTTAATTCCGCAATCGTCATATTCACCTACGGGGTTTTGGATTGGATCAAGGGGGGCTACGCCAGAGACTCAGAGGCGGGAATGCTTTTTCCCTCGGGCTTTTTCCCGAGGACCCGCCAGCCTGATTGGCCTGGCGGGGATAAGGGAAACTCTATTATGCGGCCCGGCGCTGTGGTTCTGCAACTATCGCCGGGGACTCGGCCAGTACCGCCTCTGGTTCGGCCGCGCTGCCGACACGGACCAGCACATCATTCATCGTGTCTTGAATGCGGGTTGCCGGCCGGTGAAACTTCCGCGTGGCCTTAGAGACAACCTGGCACAAAAGATAGCGGTTGTTGATAGGATTGAGTGCGTCATAAATCAAATCTGAACGCATTGGTGTTCTCCTTTGTATTAGTAAAATCTTGGCAATCAGTGCAAACTCAGGCGGATAAATTCGCCCGCAAACTATCAAAATCGCCAGCTTCTTGGCGCCCTGAATGATGGAGTGGGATTTACCAGAGGACCCTTGCGCGCTGTTAGACGCAAGCCCCGGTTCCTGAGTTGCTCGAAATCTCTTAATTCTTATCGGTCCCGCGTTTACCCGGACCCGGCCAGAGCATTTATCTAGGATGTAATACGGTAAACGTCTTCTGCCGGATTCGTCAAGATATTTTTGAGCTTCCCTCGCTGCCACTCCTTAACAACCAGTTTCTGCTGTTCTCATTCCCGGAAAATCGTTTATAAATTCATTGCTATCAACAAATTCAGAACATTAGAGGCCCTTTATGAGCGACCCTCGTTATCCTGTCGGACGGTTCCAAGCTGACGCTAATCCAACGCCCGAATCCCGGGCCCACCACATCGAGCAAATCGCCGATCTACCGCGCCGTTTCAGGCAGGCCCTAAGCGGATTCGATCGGAACCAGCTCAACACTCCCTACCGGGAGGGTGGCTGGACTGTCCTTCAACTCGCCCACCATGTACCTGACAGCCACATGCAAGCCTATATTCGCTTCAAGCTTGCTCTAACGGAAGACACACCAACCATTTCGCTCTACAAACAGGATGCGTGGGCCCATCTAAAAGATTCAGAATTGACGCCCTTGGAGGTCAGCCTGACCATTCTGGAGAGCGTACACTCCCGCTGGACCGTCCTGCTCAAATCCATGCAAGCTGAAGATTTCCACCGCAAGTACAACCATCCGGAACAGGGAATTCACACTCTGGACCGCCTGCTGGCCACGTACTCTTGGCACGGAAACCATCATGCGGCCCACATCACCTCGCTGAGAGAACGCATGAAGTGGTGAGACTTGCAGCCAGTTGTGTAAAGAATCAAAAAGCCTTCTGTATGCGAATGTTGACCAGATAGGGACTGCTGAACTCAGTCATTTCACCTACATGTTTTCCGGTGACAGGCAACAATCGGGCGGAGAGCGGCTTGTGCCATTTCACGGCCAGGCTCGCCATGTCAGCGATGATGTTTTCGAGATCATGCTGCGAGATGTCACCGGGAAGCGGGATCGCGTCGAGCCCGGTGCTGCAAACGGAAGAGTAGGACATGAGAGCGTCTTTGCCGATGGCCCCGGCTTCCCAGCGTTTGGCCAGAATGCCGTCTTCGAGGACCGGCAGCATCAGGCCACTGTATCCGGCCTGCTTCACGGGAACACGCCGCACGGCTGACGTTACTGTGTACGCGGCGGACAAGCTACCCGCCGAACCCATTTGTTTTTCCAGCAAAGATTCGATCGCGGCGCCGATGGAAATATCTTTCAGCGGTACAGGAGTCAGATCAATGCCTTCGTAGGTCCATCCGGTTTGAGATGCGATGCGGTGTGCGATTGCCTCCACTTGCTGGGCTTCTTGGGCCAGGGCTGCTGTGAGGCGTTCGCCTGCGGCGGGAAAGCCGTCTTGATTCGCGGCGAAAACTTCCTGCACGATGTTGGCGGACTCCAGTCCAATGGCAAACTCGTGTCCAGCGCTGGTAGTGTGAGACACCGGGTAGAATGGCGCGATGGCCGGCGGAAATGCCGCCGCCGCGAACCTGAAATTCCCTTCGCTGTGCGGCGTGCTTGCCGCGAGTGACTGAATGACCTTTGCCGCAGCTCGAACCCCATTCCAGTGAATGCCGGTGTCGTCCGCGACTAGAACGAAAGCATTGATTGTCTCTGTGCCGGCAATGATCTTCGCCAGGAGAGCGGCCTGCGCCGGATCATCATTGTCGCGCATCATTGCCGCGCCAATGTCCGGCGTAAAGCCTTCCTTCTGGGCTAACTGGTCGTACTCGCGAAAAAACGCGAGCGCCTGCTCCTCCGGCAACCCTTTGATAATCTCCGGGAATGGCTGGCTGGTGATGCGAATCGTTTCAACTTCGTAGCCAGCCTTGGTGAACTCGGCTTTTGCGGCGCGCAGCATCGTGAGCGCCTTGCTCACCTGATCCTTGTAAGTCGCGCGGTCGATCCGGACAAAAGCAGTCACGGTCCGGACCTTGGGCCGCGAAGCTGCCTGTTGCGCCGCGGACATCGGCGCTCCGGCTGTTACGAGCAGGATAGCGATCACGAACGTGACCAAGCGAGGTCTCATGACTTAGTGTGCACCCGTGTGCGGAAGCCTTCGTTCCATATGCTGAATGACCGTCTTCCACGTATCAATCTCGAGCTCGAACTGATGCTTCAAGGGTGTTTCTGTGGGGGACACGAATGCCAGATTCACCTCCATCTGGTGCACAAGCGACTTCATTCGAATGAGGTCTGCGCGAACCGCCTCCACATCCTCATTGCTCATCTGGCCCTTTGCGGATTGCGTCTGCTTGGAAGTTGCGGCTGAGTCTTGCTTCGCGAGGCATGGAGAGATCGTTAAACAAAGTAATAAGAAAAGAATTGCTGGTTTGGCTGACATATTTCCTCCTCCGACTCCGGCCGACCGACTACCGCGCCGGCTTGGCGGTGATGTTGTCTTTGAACACCTCGCCGCCCTTCATGACAAATCCTACATTCTCCAGGGCGCGCACGTCAGCCAGAGGATCGCCGGTCACGGCAATGATGTCGGCGTACTTGCCTGGCTCGATTGTGCCTACGTCCTTGGCGCGCCCGATCAGGTCGGCAGCGCTGCTGGTCGCCGCGCGAATCGCTTGCACCGGCGTCATGCCAAACTTCACCATGTAGAAGAACTGCTTGGCGTTGTCGCCATGAGGATAGACTCCAGCGTCGGTGCCGAACGCCATCTTCGCGCCGGCTTTGAATGCTTTTTCAAAGTTTTCGCGCTGCAGGCGGCCGACCATCTTTTCCTTCTCTACGTTTTCCTGGGCAAGCCCAAACTCCGGAGCCTTATTGAGAATGTAATCGTCGTTATAGATATCCATGACGAGATAAGTGCCATGCTCCTTCGCCATGCGGATGCCTTCTTCGTCAATCAGGCTGGCGTGCTCGACTGAATCGACTCCGGCAAGGATTGCATTCTTGATGCCCTGGGTTCCATGGGCGTGAGCCGCTATCTTACGTCCGGCCATGTGTGCCTCTTCAACCGCGGCTTTCAGTTCTTCCAGCGTAAACTGCGGCGCTCCGGGCAGGTCGCCCTTGGAGAGCACGCCGCCCGTAGCCAGGATCTTGATCACGTCTACTCCATACTTCACCTGCGCGCGCACCGTGTGGCGAATCTGGTCCACTCCGTCGGCAATCTGGAAGTCACGTTCCTCGGGAAACATGCGCACGCTGGTCTGCGGAGAATAGTTGTTCAAATCGCCATGACCGCCGGTGATCGAAATGCCGGGGCCACTCGCCACGATGCGCGGACCGGGAATCAGTCTCTCGTTGATGGCATTACGAAGATCAACGGCAAGAAACGGTTTTGAGCCCACATCGCGGACGCTGGTGAATCCCGCCTCCAAAGTCTTGCGCGCATGGACCGTAGCTGCAAAGGCGCTCGAAAACGGCGTGTCCTTGAAGCGATGGATTTCGTCATAACGGTCCGCTCGCGAACCCATATGGGTATGGCAGTCAATAAGTCCGGGCAACACCGTGGCACGAGAGAGGTCAATCACGTTCGCACCCACCGGAATCTGCACCTGCGCTGTGGGAGTAACGCTCTGAATGCGGCCGCCTTCCACCACGATGATCACGTTCTCGCGCACGTTGTCAGTGGTGGCGTCAAACAGCCGTCCTGCGCGGATGTAGGTGGGAGAAGACTTGGGCGGCTTCTGGGCCAAACAGACACAGGTTGCAAACAATAACAACAAGACGAGAAGAAGACGCTTCATTACATTTTCTCCTTGGGGAGCGCAGGAAAGCTATCACGACTACTGCCACTGCCTGGACGTTCCTCCTGAAGCGTTTCAAAGTCTACCCACTTCACCTCGCCTACCGCAATCTGCAAGACGCTGGCGCAAGGCCTTACACTATCAACCAGAATTCCACGTTATCAGTCCCTGTGGAGGTCCCATTCATGCCCTGCACGCGCCTTTGCGTTCTCGTAGTCGCGGTTATCTCGGTTGCCGCGGCCCAGGCCACCCCGCCTGACTCGCCGGCGTCGACACGGTCCGGTCATCGCCCACGCATCGGCGTAGCGTTGGAGGGCGGCAGCGCGTATGGATTAGCGCATATCGGCGTGCTTGAGTGGTTCGATGAACACCACATTCCTGTCGACTACATCGCGGGCACCAGCATGGGCGGACTGATTGGCGGCTTTTATGCGACCGGCATGAAGGGCAACGACATCAACGAGCTCGTCGAGCATACGGACTGGGACCACATTGTCCGCGGCGCCACGTTCTACCAGGACCTTTCCTTCCGCAGGAAAGAAGACCAGCGCGCTCTGCCCAACTCCATCATTCTGGGATTGCGTAATGGCGTCTCGCTGCCCGCCGGACTAACCGTCTTCAAAGACGGCTCGCTTGAAGAAGCGTTGCGCGCGACCATGTCGATTCCAGGACTATTCACGCCGGTGCGCGACGAAGAAAAGCTCTACGTGGATGGCGGCCTGGTCAACAACCTGCCCAGCAACGTGGTGCGGGAGATGGGCGCTGACATTGTGATTGCCGTCCACCTGGAAACTGCGCCGGTCACCGCCAAAGAGCTGACGTCCATCTTCGGCGTGCTGGCGCAGACAGTGCGCGTGAAGATCGCCGAAAGCGAAGTTCGCGGACTCGCGCAGGCTGATGCCGTGGTATCGATCAATCTGGCGGACTTCACCGCGCTCGACTTCGAGCTGTTCAAACCGATAATCAAGAAAGGCTATGACGCAACCCAGACCAAGCAGGCACTGTTGCAGCGCTTCGCCATCACTGACGAGGCCGAGTGGAACGCTTATTTGCGAGACCGTGAAGCGCGGAGAAAGACGGCGCTGAGTGTCCCGCAGTTTGTCCGGGTTGAGGGCGCGGACTCCGCGGCAACTCAAGACCTGGAAAAGCGTTTGCAGATACTTGCAGGCAAGCCGATTGATCCGGGATTGCTGGGCGAATACCTGACGCTCATTACGGGCACGGGTAAGTACGACACCGCCGACTATCGCGTCATCCAGGAGAACGGAAAAGACGGCCTGCTGTTGAGTCTGCACCAAACCGAATACGCGCCACCCATGATCCAGCCGGCCTTCCAGGTAGACGGCGGCGAGAGCAGCAACGTCAACTTCACTCTGGGAGCGCGCCTCACCTTCGTCGATGTTGCGGGCTACCGCTCGGAGTGGCGCACTGACTTCCAATTCGGCAACACATACGGAGTGCAGAGCGAGCTCTACCGGCCATTCAGCGCAAGCGGCAAATGGTTCTTTGCGCCCCATGCCAGCGCCAGTGACACCACGCTCCACTTTTTTCAAAAAAACGATCCACTGGCCGACTACCGCGTGTATCGCGACACGCTCGGCTTTGATCTGGGACATGAAGTCAGCCGGTCCAGCGAGATCCGCCTCGGATATGAAGTCGGATATCTGAGTACCAATCTGCGCCTGGGCACGCCGCAGATTGCCTCGGTCGAAGGACGCACCGGCGCGGCACGGCTCCGCTACTTCAAGGACCGCACCGATGGCCCGATTGTTCCGCGCAGCGGATTCAGTATCGAAACAAATTTTCGCTGGTTCGATACCAGTCCCGGCGCCAGCGCAGCTTTCCCTACGCTCGATGTCCGCGCCAGCTATTTTCATCCTGTGACCATGAGCTCGTCGCTCTTCTTCGCGGGCGAAGGCGGATCAACCCTCGGCTTCAACAACACGGGCCTGCCGCAGTACTATCTTGGCGGTCCGTTCCGGCTGAGCGCCTACGGACAAAACGAGCTCCGCGGAAATCAGTTCTACGTTTTCCGCTCGGGATATCGCCACGATCTGTGGACGCTGCCGCCGTTTGTCGGGAAAAAAGTTTACGCTGTTGCCGATTGGGAGTTCGGCAAAGTGTACGGAGCGGCAAACTCCAGCCGCTTTCCCATGAGTACGACCGCAGGACTCTTCGCGGAAACCTCACTGGGGCCGATGTTTCTTGGGTACAGCGTGGGCGACTCTGGACACCAGAAATGGTTCTTCTCGCTGGGGAGGGTGTTCTAGACCCAGTACGTCCGATCCAACGTCCGGTACTGGATCGCCTCTGCAATATGCTTCCCTTCGATCTGCGGATTGGCTTCCAGATCGGCGATCGTACGCGCGACCTTTAAAATCCGATCGTGTGCGCGGGCGCTCAGGCCCTGCTGCTGCATCGCTCGCTCCAGCATGCGCTCGCTGTCTGACCCGAGCTCGCAGTAGTTGCGGATCTGGCGTTCGCCCATCTGCGCGTTGGAATAGACTCGCTCTCCTGCTGCCGCGAAGCGGTTGAGCTGGACTTCACGGGCGCGCAGGACTCGCTCCCTGATCTGGGCCGAGCTTTCGGCTTTGCTGTCACTCCCGCGCAACTCTTTGTAGTTCACCGCCGGGACGTCAATGTGAATATCAATGCGGTCCATCAGCGGGCCGGAAATCTTGGACACATAGCGTTGGATCATCTGCGGCGAGCAGTGGCATTCACGGGACGCCGATCCGTGGTATCCGCAGGGACATGGGTTCATGGCAGCGGCGAGCATGAAGCGCGCGGGAAACGTCAGCGACATGGACGCACGGGCAATGCAGACGCTGCCGTCTTCCAGGGGTTGGCGCATAACTTCAAGCACGTTGCGCGGAAATTCCGGCAGCTCGTCGAGAAAGAGCACGCCGTTGTGCGCCAGCGAAACTTCTCCCGGACGCGGAATCATGCCGCCGCCGATCAGACCTGCATCGGAGATTGTGTGATGTGGCGAGCGAAACGGGCGCGCGCCTACCAGTCCGCTGCTTGGGTCGAGCACACCGGCTACGCTGTGGATCTTGGTGGTTTCCAGCGCTTCCTCAAAAGTAAGCGGCGGAAGGATTCCCGGAATGCGTTTGGCCAGCATGGTCTTACCTGAACCGGGAGGGCCGATCATCAAAATGTTGTGTCCGCCGGCGGATGAAATTTCCAGCGCGCGTTTGGCGGTGAACTGTCCGCGAACGTCTTTGAAGTCGGCGACATTGGTGTGCCCAATGCCAAGCATCTGCTCGGCGTCTACCTTGAGCGGCAATATCCCATTGCCGTTATTGAGAAGATTCACCACATCAATGAGCGATTTGACGGGATAGACATTCACGCCGCTGACCACGGCCGCTTCGCGCGCGTTGACTTCAGGAATAATCAGGTTGGCAATCTTCCGCGTGCGCGCGGCAATCGCAATCGGCAACGCGCCCCGGACACCGCGCACGCCGCCATCGAGCGAGAGTTCGCCGACCATCACAAACTCGGGCAGCTCTTTCTTTATCAGACCACCGTACGCGCCGACGATGCCCATGGCCATCGGCAGATCGAATCCCGAACCTTCTTTCTTGATATCAGCCGGCGCGAGATTGATGGTGATGGTGGTTGGCGGAACGTCATAACCGCAGTTCCGCAGCGCTGCGCGGATACGCTGGCGGCTCTCTCGCACCGCCGCGTCCGGCAGTCCGACAGTCTGGAAATTGTCTTCCAGTTGCTTGGTCGGGCTGACGTCAACCTCAACTTCGATGATGTTGGCGTCAATCCCGTATACCGCGGCGCTTTGGGTCTTGAACAGCATGACAAGCAGGAAGGAACGGGGCCGATTGTAACAGAGATGAAAGCAACTCTCTCACTCAGGACTCTTTCCGTTAGTTGCTAGTTTGCGTCCGGCTGGGCGGGAATGCACGTTATTTGTTGAATCCTTCTCATAATCAAAGTACTATCACCTCAATTCGGTTGACGATTCAGGAGCTAATGAGCCGGCGAAGAGAACCCAGAGTTGAAATGAACATTGACGTGACGGTCTGGGGCATGGACCGTTACGGTAAGCCGTTCGTCCAGCATGCCCGCACGCTGAATGCAACCAAGAGCGGCGCGCGCCTGCTGGGCATTGATTGCGTCCGCGTGGGCGAGACCGTCGGCATACAGCACGGAGAGCAGAAGTCACGCTTCCGCGTGGTCTGGGTCGGACGCGAAGATACGCCCCGCGCCGGACAACTGGGCGTCCACTGCCTCGAAGACCAGCCCATCTTCACGCTGGACCGCCATACCAACGGCGGTGAACTGAATTTTGCAAAAATCTCCGGGCTGGCCAATACGATTGAATCCGCGCCGCACCGCAGATCGAACCGCGGAGATTCCATGCCGAGCCGCAGACGCTATCCGCGATACAACTGCACCGGAGGAGTCGAACTGCGGCGGCAAGAAGGCGGGCACGCCATCTGGGGCAACCTCAGCGACCTCTGCCTTACCGGATGCTACGTTGAAACGGTTTCCACTCTTCCTCCAGGCAATCAGGTTCTCTTTCAACTCCGCGTGCGCGATATAGCTGTGCACGGCCGGGCCGTTGTCAAAACGTCCCATCACGCGGTTGGTATGGGATTGTCGTTCCAGCATCTCTCGCCGCAAGATCAGCAGCATTTGGAATTCCTGGTTGGCGGCCTTGCCGGCGGCAAGCAAGCTCTCGCGCCGGAAAGGCCGGCGCAAGTAATGTCTGCGGCCGCGGCCGCCATACATCCGCAATTACCGGCGATGCAGCCTGCGCGACCGAAACCGCCAGCGCCGTTGCCTCAGGTAATCACATCTACAACCAGGCTCGGTACCCAGCCGAGCACGACCACGCCTCAGCCACCGACTATGACCACGCCCGTTGCGCCACTTACTGCAAAGCCCGCGCCACCGGCCATCACTACTCCTGTTGCATCAACGGAAGCCACACCCGCCGTCACGCCGAAGAACGGTGCGAGCGGCGCGTCGGCACAGATCATGCGCGCTCTCACCGAATTGAGCGAGATGGAGCACAAGCTGGTCCAGGACAAGATTGACGCGCGGCTGGTTGTCGAATTTCATGATGCCCTGGAGCATGCGCGCCAGACCGGCTGGGCCATTCAAAGATTTGTGGACCTGAGCTCCAGCGCCGGCGATCCGTTTACAGTCCTGCCGCAACTGGAAGCAGAGCGCGCACGCATGCTGATCAAACTCGCGCGGAATGTAAGCCTGGACATGGACGCCAGCGGTACGGAAAACTTTGGTCCGGAAGTCACTGAACTTTACAAGACTTTGGACCAACTTCAGCGGCTTCTCAGCAGAGCGCTGGCTGCCGCGAACGGGCCGGCCAGGACAACCTAGCGCCGTTCCACCGCCATGGCCACCGAGTTCCCGCCACCCAGACAGAGCGCGGCAATCCCGCGCTTGCCATTGCGGCGAATCAATTCATAGAGCAGCGTAACCAGCACACGCGTGCCGCTGGCGCCAATGGGATGTCCCAGCGCGACCGCGCCGCCGTTGACGTTCACGCGCGCGGGATCAAGTCCGAGTTCCTTGATCACTGCGACGGACTGCACGGAGAATGCTTCATTGATTTCGTACAGGTCCACGTCTTCAGGCTTCCATCCGGTCTTGGCCCAGATTTTGCGAATGCCTTCCACGGGCGCCATCATCACCCACTGCGGCTCGGTGCCGCTCGTGGCTTGCGCAACAATGTGCGCCATAGGCGCGGCGCCAAGCTCCTTGGCTTTGCGCGCTGATGTGACAACCGTAGCTGCAGCTCCATCGTTCATGGTCGACGCATTGCCTGCCGTCACAGTGCCGTCTTTCTTGAATGCCGGCTTCAAGTTACGCAGCGCCTCAGCCGAGGTATCTTCACGCGGACCTTCGTCCTTGTCGAACAAAGTTGGCGCCTCGCCTTTCTTCTTTGCCGGAATCTCGACGAGGACAATCTGGCTCTTGAAGCGGCACTCCTTCCACGCCTGCACCGCTTTGCGATGCGAGTTGGCCGCATACTCATCCTGCTGCTCACGCGTGACGCCATATTTCTCGGCGACGTTTTCGCCCGTCATGCCCATGTGGTAGTTGTTGTAGATGTCCCAAAGACCGTCATTCACCACTGAGTCAATGATCTGCGAATTCCCCAGCCGGTACCCTCTGCGCGCCTGGGGAAGAAGATACGGCGCGTTGGTCATGGATTCCATTCCACCTGCAACCACGATCTCCGCGTTGCCCGTCTGGATTGCCTGAGCGGCCAGCGCCACGGCTTTCAAACCGGAGCCACAAACTTTATTGATGGTCAACGCGCCGACCGTTGGCGGCAGTCCGCCATTGAGCGCTGCCTGGCGCGCCGGATTCTGACCGAGCCCCGCAGCGACCACCAGACCCATGATGCATTCGTCAACCTGCTCAGGTTTCACGTTCGCGCGCTTCACCGCTTCGCGTACCGCGATCGCGCCGAGCTGCGGCGCGGAGAGATCCTGCAACCCGCCCTGAAATTTTCCGATCGGCGTGCGCACGCCGCTGATAATGACCACGTCTTCCATAAACGTCTCCTTGGGCAATCCAAACTCTTTATTATAAGATGTCGCGACGCGACGCAAAGCATCAATACTCATATGGAATTGGATCCTCAGCAGGCGCCAGCGACCGGCCTCGACATGAGTGAGCTTGCCGCTCCGCAAAAAACTCGTCTCATTGCTCCAGTCTGGCACACTGTCACAATCGCCGCTCTGATACTGGCCAATTCATTCCTTGGGGCTGCGCCGAAATCAAGTCTTACCGGTGGAAACGCGAGGATCTTGCTTTACAGTGGCACTTTTCTGGTAGAGCTATTCTTGGTCCTCCTCATATGGTTCTGGGTCCGCCGCGCGGGTATTTCGATGAAAGAGTTGATTGGCGGACGGTGGAAGACCCCGGAAGACTTCTTGCTCGACGTCGGCATTGCAATTGGATTCCTGGTCGTTTCCTCTCTTGTGCTCGTCGGAGCGCGCGTGGCACTGGGCACGCTGGACCTTCACAACGTGTCCAAGCAAGTGGAGGACACCAAACGCATGCTCGGACCGCTTATTCCGCGAAGTAAACTGGAAGCTGGTCTCTTCGTTCTCCTGAGCGTATTCGCTGGCTTGTTCGAGGAGATCATTTTTCGCGGATACTTCCAGCGCCAGTTCGGAGCCATGGCGCGCAGCCCTATCATCGGCATCATCGGCGCCGCTGCACTCTTCGGTCTTGCCCACGGCTATCAAGGTCCGCGCATGATGATTGCAATTGGAATCTTTGGGGTGCTCTTCGGAATTCTGGCACATCTGCGAAAAAGCCTTCGTCCGGGAATGATGGCCCATGCAATTCAAGACGCTTATTCCGGACTCGCTCTTTACTTTTTTTTCCGCTAGCCGTCTCTGCGTGCCCTGCAGGCAAACGTTTGATTTCTTCACGCATTGCAAGACACTCTTGCGGGTGTCGCGCCGCGATTTTTGTCGAAAGGCGGAGGTCTTCCCTCCCATTGGGAGCAACTCCGAGTGACTCTCGTTACCTGCCGGCAAAAAATGACAAGCATTTTTCTCTTGACTTCGATTTTCAATAACTCTATACATTCATCAATTGCGGTTTTTTACTCAGACCGCACTTCCATGAAAATGGAAAAGGGAGAATAGAACAATGGCAACTAAGAAAAAAGGTGGTTCCAAGAAAAAGGGCGGCAAGAAAAAGAAGTAACTGCCCTGCAACGACAGCAAACGGGGACGCGCAAGCGTCCCCGTTGCTTTTGTCCCACGCGCGGCCGGGACCAAACCGGCGTCTAAGACAAACTTCCGCTTTGCTTCCTGCGGCACTATCTCTAGAATCGCAGTAGTCGAGAATCATGAGCATCTCATCACTTCTGTTACTTGCCGCTTCGGGCGCCGCTTTTGGCTGTCTGATCACGTGGCTGGCTTTCCGCTCCGCTTCCGCTGTTCTGCGTTCCAGCCTGTCGTCGCTGCAAAAAGATTTGAGCAGCGCGCGCAATGAGTTGTCCGCGGCCACGCAGCAAAATGCCGGACTGCACAAATCCATTGCCGGCCTGGAAGCAACGCTGGCCCACGAACGCAAGGCGGGCGAAGAGAAGCTGGCATTGGTGGACCGCGCCACCGACGAACTGCGCGAGGCGTTTCGCGCTCTCTCCGCTGATGCGCTGAAGAGCAACAATCAGGCCTTTCTGGAATTGGCCAAGACCAGCCTGGAAACATTTCAGACGGAAGCCCGTGGAGACCTGGAGTTGCGCCAACAAGCCGTGGCGACTCTGGTGTCGCCCATCGAGGAGTCTCTCAAAAAAGTCGACGAGCAGATCCAGCAGATTGAAAAAGCGCGCAACCAGGCTTATGGCGACCTCACCGCGCAGGTACGCTCTCTCATCACCACGCAGGAAAAGCTGCAGGCCGAGACCGGCAACCTGGTGAAGGCGCTGCGCTCGCCGAACGTCCGTGGACGGTGGGGCGAAATACAACTGAAGCGCGTCGTCGAAATTGCCGGCATGCTTTCCTATTGCGACTTCGTGGAGCAGGAAAGCGTCACTACCGCTTCGGGACGGCTGCGTCCTGACCTGATCATCAAACTTCCCGGCGCAAAGAACGTGGTGGTGGACGCCAAAACGCCGCTGCTCGCGTATCTGGAAGCGACCGAGACTGCGGACGATGACATCCGCCGCCAGAAACTGGCGGAACACGCAATTCAGGTACGCACTCATATCAACCAACTGAGTTCCAAGGCCTACTGGGAGCAATTCGATCCCAATCCGGAATTTGTCGTCATGTTCCTTCCCGGAGAAACTTTTTTCAGCGCCGCACTGGAACAAGACCCAGGACTGATCGAGCATGGAGTCGAGCGCCGTGTGATTCCCGCTTCGCCGACAACCCTCATTGCGCTGCTCAAGGCCATCGCTTACGGATGGAACCAGGAGAAGCTCGCGCGCAACGCGCAGCAGATAAGCGCGTTGGGAAAAGAACTCCACGATCGTCTGCGTGGTCTCGGCGGACACATTGAACAAGTCGGCAGAGGCCTGGACCGCGCGGTCGAGTCCTACAACAAAGCCGTTGGCACACTGGAGACGCGCGTGATGGTCTCAGCCAGAAAATTCGTGGAGCTTGGATCTCCGGTCAACGAAGCCATCAGCGAGCTCGAACCCATTGAGACCACAACGCGAAATCTGACTCTGGATTTTGACGATCTCGAAAGCGCTCCCGACCTCTTCACGAATGGAGACGGTGAAGCTCTTCCGGAAGCAAACGTAAAAAGCAGTGCGACAGGCCGCGACTGAAACAACAGCTAGCCGTTCACTCCAGCCACTCTCGATTCTTTCTGCTCCTGCACCGGAACATACACTGGCTGCTCCGTCGCCGGACACAGCCTGCGAAAGTCACACCAGCGGCAATGCGATCCCGGTGTGGGACCGAATTCTCCGGCGGCGATTCCGGCTGCGGCTTCTTCAATCCTGGCCTGCGCTGATTCAAGCTGCTTCGCCGTTCGCGACGCGACTGCCTGACTATTATCCTGGACGTTGACCAAAACCAGTTCCTGCGGCGCGAGTCCCATCTGGGCGACGGCCATTGCATAAATCGAAAGTTGCAGGCTCTCTTCCGCGAACTTCCGGTCTTTGGGCGCTCCGGTCTTGTAATCAATCACGCGGACTGAGTTGTCCTGCAGCCGGTCAATGCGGTCAATGCGTCCGATGATCTCGCGGTCACCAAGTTTGAAACTGAACTTGTGCTCGGTGGCCATGACTTCCGCCGATCCGCGAGGGCTGGCTTCGAGCAGCGTACGCAGCTGCTCTTCTCCGCGTTCTTCATAAATCTTTTTCTGTACCGGATCGTCAATGTAGCCCTTCGCAAACTCTTTCTTGAACGCGGCAATCACATCTTCGACCGCCGGCTCGATCTCGCGCGGTGAGGGATCGTAATAATTCTTAAGCACCGTATGGATGGCGAAGCCGTACTGCATGGCTGCGGCGGCCTCGCCGGGAATCTTCCAGTCGCGCTCCAGCTTGAACTTCATCGGACACGTTGAGTAGCTCTGCACGGCATTCGCGCTCAGCGCCATCTCAGCGGCGGCGAAAGCGGGAGGCATCAGCATCCAACGAGCAATCGGCGACGGCTCAAGCGGAAGCTTCGCCGAACCGGCACCCACACTTTCACGGGTGGTCAGCGCGGACTTCAGGCTGCGATCTGCAATCAGCGGACGCAGGAACCCAGGCGGCGTTGGATCGCGGCGGCCTTTGCCCGGACGTGAGCCAATCCCCAGCCGGTCGCGCGCGCGTGTGATAGCCACGTAAAAAAGACGGCGCTCTTCCTGGTCGTGCACTTCCTTGCCTTCGCCGATGGCGATGGAACTGCGTAGCGCCGGCGGGAACTCAAACAAGCCTTCCTTGAAGTATGTGGGGAATGCTCCCGATGTGACGCGGAGCAGCCACACGTGCGAGAACTCAAGCCCCTTGGCCGCATGCACGCTCATCAGTTGCACGGCTTCAGGATGTTTGCGCTCCAGTTCGGCCATCTGTTCTTCGGTAAACAGAGGAATAATGCCTCTGCCTTCGCGATAGAACTCCAGGTAGTCAAGAAACTCCACCAGCGACGTGTCGCGAACAAATGACTTCTCTTCCCAATATTTGGCAAACCTGAGGACCGCCTGGACGACCGGGTCTTTCTCCGTGAATCCAAACTCGCGGACCAGATATGCGAAGGCCTCTGCCGCCGTGAGCTTTTCCTGATCGATAAGCTCGCGCGCCTCTTTAAGGGCGACGAGCACCAGTGCTGCCGACTCGAGCGTCTTCAGGACCAACTTGAAGCTTTTTTCTTTGTGCGGCGCGTTCAGCCTGTCTCTCAGCTCGGCGGGCGGAATCGAGAACCGTGGCAGCGCACAAACGCGAAACAGGCTGTCGGCATCGTGATCGTTGATCACGGCGCAGGCCACCGCAAGCAGGTCGCGCGCCATTGCCGTCTCCAGCACGTTGAGACCGGTGACAATGAAGGGAATGTCGCGCGCCGCCAGCTCCGCCATTACGTCTTCCCTCTGCAGGTGCTGGCGATAGAGCACGGCAATCGAGCGCTCGTCTTTGTTCCGGCTGCGGTGCAACCGCTCGATCTCCGCCCCGATCACCGCGGCTTCACTCTCATGAGAATCGCTAATCACGATCTCGACTGGCTCGTCGAACGGAAAACGTCCTTCCTGCTGATCACGGCGGTCGCGGCCGGATTGCAATGGCTGACGCTCGAACTTAACTTTCTCGCCCAGCGATGGCACCGGAGGGTTCTCATCAATGGCCGCAAAGGCGACGCGCAGAATGTTTCCGCGCGACCGCTGGTTCTCGTCGAGAATAACGCCTTCGGTTTGGGGAAAGCGCTTCTGGAATTCCTCAAAGGCCGCGCTGGAGGCTCCGCGAAAACGATAAATGGCCTGGTCCGGATCGCCGACGGCAAAAATGTTTTTCTCTACACCCGCAATCAGGCCGGCCAGGATGATGTTGCTGGAGTTGCAGTCCTGAAATTCGTCAATCAGGATGAAGCGTGCTTTGGTCCGCTCGCGCGCGAGCAAGTCAGCATTCGACTCCAGCAGCCGCACGGCGTTGCGGATCATCATCCCAAACGTGCCAAGGTTCTCGCGCTCGAGCAGGCGCATGGAGTTGGTGTAGACGCGCGCAATCTCCTGCCAGCGCTCGATCATCTCCTGCGCGCCCATCTCCTCTACATTTTTCGAGCGGCAGTTGCGCGGCAGGTCCGGGCCGGGCTGCAGCGAGTCAACATACGCCTGAAACTTTTCCGGACCGACCAGCTCTTCATGACAGCGATCAAAGAAATTGCGCAGGTCTTCAAGAAACTGACCCAGGTCCGCCGGCTTGATAAAACGCTTCAGCCCAAGTTGATCAATGCGCTGCCGCAGAAAGACGTAGACATCTTCGGGAAGGAGCAAGGAAAAATCCTGGCCGGCGCGCTTGAGGATGCCAAAGCAGTAAGCATGAAACGTGCCGGCAAAAATCGGCGCTTTGCGACGCAGGCGCTTTGCCACACGCTCCTTCAGTTCGTCGGCGGCATTGTCAGTAAAAGTAATCGCCAGGATTTCTTCCGGCTTGGCGTGGCCCTGCTCAATCAGCCAGGCAATGCGCTCCACCAGAACAGTCGTCTTACCGGTGCCTGCGCCAGCCAGCACCAGCATGGGACCGTACAAGTGTTCAATCGCGCGCTGCTGTGCCGGATTGGGAGAGAATTTGGTCACGCTGAAACCTGCTGCTGCATTATGCGAAAAAAAGGCGAAGTGAGCAATGGGGATTTTGTCTTATGTTGTCTTTATTCCGACCGAAGGGAGGAATCCATATAGCTGCGAAAACGCGTTCAAGGTCAAAATCCTGACCTGAAGTGCAATCGTGGTTATATGGATCCCTCACTTCGTTTCGGGATAAAGAAACGAAGATGCGACAGCCACCGCCGCAATCGCCGCCGTTTCGGCGCGCAAGATGGTGTTGCCGAGAGAAGCTGACATCCATCCACTCTGGCGAAACAGTTCGGCTTCTTTCTGCGTCCATCCACCCTCGGGACCGAACGCCAGGGCAAGCGGCGGTGTGCGTTCCGCAAGTGCAGACTTGAGTGAGACACTCTCTTCGTATTCGGACAAAACGATGCGACTGCCCCCGACCGGTGCAATCGCGTTCTTGAGATTTGCCGGAGCGCTGATTTCCGGCGGAGCCAGTCGCCGCGACTGTTGTGACGCTTCGCGCGCGATCCTCTGCCAGCGATCAAGACGTTTCTCCGCGGCTTTGGCCAGATGCGCTTCCGTGCGGCTAGCGATCATGGGATGAATCCTTGCCACGCCCAACTCCGTGAGTTTTTCCAGGGCCCATTCCATGCGGTCAAACTTGAAGATGGAAAGATAAACAGAAATCTCCGGCACACTCTGCATTTCGACCGGGCTTCCTAGCTGAAACTCGACTTCCTCGGCAGATGCAGCCACGATGGTCCCAAGTCGCACAAGGCCGTCGGCGGCAATGTCAAATTCCTGTCCAACCCTGGCGCGGAGCACGCGAAACAGATGCGTGGCGTTTTGCCCTACAAGAAATGCGCGGTCACCGGCAACGTGGTCTGCAATCCAGCGTCGGCGAGTCATACGCGGGAGAGCGTGAAAAATGATCCGACAGACAATCCCAGATAAAGTATTCCCAGCAAGCGCTTTTGAAAGACCAGCGTGTCGAAACTCGGGACTTGCGACTCAAAGAAAAATTCGATCGCGCTGAGCAACGAGAATATGACGCCGATCACGAGCCACGCCTGGTGTCCCCAGGGCGTGAAGTAGAGCCCCGAGAACATGACCGTTCCAATCAGAAAGACCAGGCTCATCATTCGCGTACGCGTTACCGTGCTCTTTTCCTTGAGCTTGGCTAGTTGCAACTCCGCAAAGCGGCGCGCCAGCAGGACTCTGGGAAGGCCGGCAAGACCAGTCACGATCACCACAAACCAGATGTAATATCTACCCAAAAATTTCTTTTACCTTGGCAAACAGACTGCGCGGCTCGGGTTTGTTTTCGATCGGCGCGGTGCTGCCCAATTCTTCCAGAAGCTCGCGCTGGCGTTTGCTCACCTTTTGCGGCGTCAGTACTTTGATGCGTACAAACAGATCGCCTTTGCCACTAGCCTGCAACGCAGGCACGCCTTTTCCGCGCAAACGGACGGTGGTCCCGCTCTGCGTGCCTTCCGGAATCTTGAGTTTGTGCTCGCCTTCGAGTGTCGGCACCATGATCTCCGCGCCCAGCGCCGCCTGGCTGAAGGAGATGGGGACGGAACAGTACAGGTCCTTGCCTTCACGCTCGAAGAACGGATGCGCGTTCACATGCAACACAACATAGAGATCGCCCGCCGTCCCGGAATTTGGACCAGCGTCGCCTTGCTCCTGATAACGGATCCTCGTGCCGTCTTCCACTCCGGCAGGCACCGAGACTTCGACGGTGCGCTCGCGGACCACACGCGTCTCGCCTTTGCACTTGGTGCAGGGATCGGAGACGACCCGGCCCTGTCCCTGGCATGATGAACAGGTGCGCGCAATGCTGAAAAAGCCCTGCTGATAGCGGACCTGCCCGCGGCCGGCACAGGTTTGACATGTGACCGGGCCCTTTCCTGCCGCAGCGCCGCTGCCTTTGCACTGCGTACAAGTCTCGTAGCGGCGGACTTTGACTTCCGTTTTCTTGCCAAAGGCCGCTTCTTCAAAGGTCAGCGTGAGGTCGGCGCGAGTGTCGCCGCCGCGTTGCGAACGATTGCGTCCGCGCCCGCCGCCCATGCTCACGTTCACGCCAAAGAAGTCGCTGAAGATGTCGCCAAAGATGTCGTTGAAATCGGTGAACTGCGAGGGATCGAATCCGCTGAAGCCCGAACCGCCATTCACCGCCGCGTGGCCGTACTGGTCATAGCGCGTGCGCTTTTCCGCGTCAATCAGGACGCTGTAAGCTTCAGTGCATTCCTTGAATTTCTCTTCCGCACCCGGCTTGTCTGGATTGCGGTCAGGGTGAAACTCCATCGCCAGCTTGCGATA